>Ga0268261_10000355_pt1 | contig 28310 bp, 17 predicted proteins | sample TergutNc150P1_FD_190353 | JGI IMG/M metagenome (GOLD analysis project Ga0268261, IMG submission 190353) | Nasutitermes corniger P1 segment gut microbial community from laboratory colony in Florida, USA - Nc150 P1 (SPAdes) (version 2) | ecosystem: Host-associated > Arthropoda: Insects >... | reverse complement strand
CATGCGGGACAGTGCGGCCCAACAGAAGAGACATGCCCCGTGACTTTGGACCAAAACAGTTGAAATTAAAAAGGGGTGATGTAAGGGTGAGGATGAGGGGAGGTTTTACCGCATTAGTTTGGAAGGGCAGACGAGAAGTTTACATGCTGACTAACATGGACCCACCACCAGCAGAAGCATATTTTTGTGACGACAGCAACCGCCCCGTGAAACCTCACATCGTGGAATGGTACAACCAGCACGTAGGTTACATCGACAATTCTGATCGTATGGCGAACAGCTATTCGATGAGTCGGCGTACCTTCAAGTGGACCACGAAATTATTTTTCCACTTTCTGGATCTAACAGTACTCAACAGTTGGATACTGTTATCTTCATGTGGAGCTAAACATACCCACCGAGATTTCAGGCTCCTTCTGGTGAGGAATTTGATTGAGGAAGCTGGAAAGAGCCAAGATCGTCCCATCCCCAGATTGGTTGGAAGACCAAGTTCAGGCACAAAAAATGTTTCGCGACTCGAGAGTCGCCATAACGAGCACTGGCCAGAAATCATCAACACAACTCCGCTGCCGTCTGTGTTCTTCTCGTGGCCAAAGAAAGGGCACAGTGTATAAGTGCGCCAGATGTGACGTGGACCTGTGCGTGGTGCCTTGCTTCGAGGAATATCACACCAGAGTAAATTTTTAAATCACCCCAATTGTGAATATTGTGTGTCCTGATAAAACAGTGATCCAAGGTGCCACAGACCTTCTGCAGCAACCAGAATTATGTGAGTAATAAACTGTTTACACCACATTTCATATAATGCATGCGATTCACAGGGCTAAATTTATTACAAAAATAGGTGAACATTTTTTTCCCAATTAACCAATTCATAAGCAGAGTGCAAAATTTTATTTCATTAAATTTGAAGGAAAAGTCTATGAGATATGCTTTTTTTCCTAAGAGTAAGCATTAAAATTTAAAATCCCCCGTAAAAAATCCCGGCACGCATGCCTGCTCGGAGGGATTTAATTCTGACGTCAAAGGGTTAAGAAAGAGAGAGAGACCAAAACAAATAAAAACTAGCAGCCATTTCCATCCTGCTTTGCATATCCTGGTGAAAAGCTATTCATTATATCCAGAGTTTAGAAACCATATTGCATTTAGATTATTAAATATGTAACATACCATTTCACATGTTGTCACAACTGTCAAATCTGGGAAGCAAACAGCCACATTAAAGTTTCTGAATATATGCATATTGCCCACAAGTGACTGTGGCAGGATTTCACATTTTTGCAGAACACATTTAAGATACATTTGTTTTTACGTATTAGAAGTTGTTACTTTCCTGCAGCTTAAAAATGTTTACAGTGAAGTGAATGTACAATATCTCCCAACAGGATGAGACCCCATGTGACTCTTGATGGTTCTCTTTCTCAGTATGTTGACAGCTGTGTTGACCGTTAACATGCCAAACACACAAGTAATAAGGCACAATAAGTCACGTGTCAAGCGGGCAGCACCATACTGACTGCATTAGGCACACAATTCTACTGCCATGGAGTGGGATCACTTAATAATCCCACCCAAAATTCAGGTTAGGTTTACTGGCTTATGAAATTTCTGTACATACTGTCCAGAAAATCTTCAGTGATTATGTTGGCATATTTTCCCACAGCAAGTTGGGAAATATGATGATTCTATCACATGCAGAACCCTTTTCTAAGTTTGCCTGGCTGGTTCCAGTTACAGAACCCAATACTGCTTTAAATGTGGAGGCTCTCTGAGGGAGGGTAGTTTCTGCTTTATCAGTTCCCAAGGTCATGGCATCTGATAATGCTAAGGGCTCTACCTCCCATGAGTTTAAGACATTTTGTTTTGGACTGGGAGTAAAGTATGTTAATATTACCTGCAGTTCTCTCATACTGAGAGGTTAAACCAAAATCTTTGGGTGACTCCTATTGTCTATCATTGCCACACCCATTCCATCTGGGATCAAAGTCCTATGTGGCTGCAAGTGGCATTTAATACTGCCAAATATAAAGCCACCTGGGTGACACTCTTCCAGATTATGTTACAATTTCATGCATCACCTCTTCTCAGTAAGTGCGGAATCCAAGATTTGATCACCGTCAAGTGCAACAAGCATCATCAACTGGACACCTCTCGCCTTTGCCCCCGCCGCCGCCACCCACCCACCCACACACAAACACATAAAATTACAGTACAGGAGATCCTCCAGAACCTAACTACCCATTTACCAAGCAGAACATCGATGTCCCAGAATACTGTAATCCTCATTTTCACTGCCATAGGAATCTCATCTCTCACAAGCATAGTCATTCTGATTTATTATTCTCTAGATACTGAATTTTCTTTCCTAGCAATAACCTCAATTAATAAAAACAGGTATGTACTTGTGTTCACTGACTCAGTTCAGAGGAAATTTGAGTGTGATGGCATGTGCACATGGAGTTAGTGCTGGCACAGTTATCTCCACAGTATATTTCTACATTTTCATGCCTCATTTGCATAAATTTAAATACTAGGAGTTCCAAGTTCCCTCAACTTCACAAATTATAGATAGAGACCAAGAAACATAAACAGCCGTCATGAAATTTGAGGTTTTTAGAGTGGAATTAATGAAGATTCCAGTCTTCTGGCATATGATGCCATGTAGACTTGTATATGAAGTACCCTGAAGAAAAACACAGCAAGTTCCTCCAACATGTTGGTACCTATATAAAAAAATACATGGTGCCATATCCCAAAAAGTATAAAACCTCTGCTATCTCTATTTCCTCTGTCATTTCCATTAAACCTCCATTAACTACCAATCACCCTAATTTAAAGTGATCTCAGGAAGCATTTCTAGTTCTATACCAGTGTAATAAATACATAATATTTTGAAATACAAACCTGTTATTTAATGCTACCAGTACATTAAATTCTTTTGTGTGTCACTACAATGCTGTTTCACTTTTAAATGAATGACAAATCTCACAATCACAAAGTTTATAATTGAAAATTATCCATCCAGGAATGTAACACCCCTTCATGACACTATGTCTAAGGAATATAGTTTTTAATTTACAATAGTTTGATCTACACAGCAAATATTGCACAAATCACCGTACAGTGGATGCTATGAAGAACAAACTGGATACACACGGAATTCATAGCTGATGTGGCATCGCAATACCTCAGCAATGTAGAATCTGGGTTGGTTGTGGAAAGGAAGGGAATCACCTGATGAGAAACATGTCAGATTTCCGTCACACAGATAGATTTTGTCCTGATATTCTTGGTAACCCCTGCTCTGTATCACAAGAAAACACTGCAAGATATTAAAATAATACCTACAAAGAAAATATGGTGCACACAATAATAAAAATAATGTATGAAGAATTTGAAATGCAAATTAAGCCATACCTGGGCCAATACTAGCAGCGATAATTACACAATCTGATCAATCGAATGTGATAATAACCATCATATGAGTAACAAATGTTCATAATAAAGCTTGTGAGTTGCTATATACCTACTGAAGGGAAACTCGTTCATTCACAGTAAACTGTCACTCAAATCACTCAATCAGTGTCTGACTCACTTGATGACGACTCACCAGAATCATTATTCTCATTGTTGTCTCCTGAATCACTTGAGTCACTTGAGTCATTTGAATCACTACCACTATCTGATGATGAGTCATCAGAACCCGATCCCTGCAATGAGAACACAAATGAAATGGCACTTAGTCCTTGTCTTGTTTGCGTTTATCGTACAGAATGACGGCATAATGGGCACAATGTGCCAGTCTGTCCACATGTTTCCCCTCCAAAAATAATGCATGTCAGTCACATTTGGTACACTAGTTGTACACTAAACACTGTGAGGAAAATTTCATTGCAGTTATTTTCTTAACATTATTCATTCAGAATTGCTATTACATTGCAATTTATTTAATACAACACCATCACAGTACACGAATTAAAGTGGATACTATTTACACTCTTTTCCCAACATGTTTCAATTATTTCATGAACACCATGGATATTCACAGTAATTATGCAAAACAGTTACATACAAAAGATGGCTGTTTCAACATGTATTTAGTGTGATTCCAATGATCATCACAGAACACTTCTGTTGTAACTTCACTGCTGTCATACTCGCTGTGTGGCAGCAGTAATGTTCCTGACTGGCAGTGAGTAGAAAGTGGGTGAGCAGGAGAATGTAACTTCGCTAACCTATGCAGTAACAGGACGTTCTGACGTGGAATGATACTTCCAGATTAAGGAGAATAGATGAATTTGGGTATTAACCTGCAGTGAATATTGTTTCAATGCAAGGGTTTTACTTCCAAGCCCCAGTTCTACAAACGCTTTGAATCCTAACCAAATTTACTGCTTTTTCGGAGCTACTAGTTCAAAAAAGGAACTGAATTGCAAAGAACAGATGCATTTACCAATTTATGAAGTTTCAAAATGGTCAATACCATCGATGTTAGTTTCTCTTTACAGTTAATGTCCAGGCTCTTGTAAATACGGTAATGAACCTATGGGTTCCTTAAAATGTGGGAGATTTCTTGGCTAGCTGAGAACCGGTTAGCTTCTCAAGGACTCTGCTCCATGGACTAAGAAAAAAGTAAGTAATGTCATTAAGTTTACATGTTTCACTTTATAAAAGAAAATTTCATATTCAACTCCGCAAAGTATCAAAATGTTTGATGACAACTGTACATGTTAGTACCTAAAAGTCTGTTGCCATTACAAACACCATTTCCTGAATGCGCCAAGTTCTACCCACTAGCAACAGTCACTTTCAATACAAGACTGCCTGCTGTCACCAGAACAGTAACGCAGTGGGTTACCTAATTTGTCATCATTATAGCAGCTATGTTTGCAATGTGCATTTCAGACAGAGGACAAATTCAGCCCTGCCTTTCCAACTGCGGGGACTAGGAAAGTATACAGTCTCAGTTTAGCTCTCATACAATATAGCATGGAACATGTCTTATTCTAGAACATATGAAAATAAAGAATAACTACATCAAAACAATGTTAAATAACCAACAGCATGTGAGAAACACTGACAAATGGACAAGGAGTAACACAACATAAAAATTACCTCCAGTTCCATTCCCCCAGTTGTCAAAGTATGGTGCATCAGGTCTAAAAGCCCAGAAAATATGTGATCTATGAATGGAAAATCTACTTCCATCCTTGCTTCTGGGCAGAATTTTTTTTCCTGTGCCAAGATAAACACTAGTCTCTTGTGTATAGTAGCCACTGCCTTTTAGTTACATTGATGTTCAACTCTGAGTGAAAGACTGTATTAACAGGGCAAATGACACTGTTCACAGTGGGGAATGAACTATGATCATTAAAGAGATATTTTAGGGCAAGGAAACAAATAAGCAAGCATATTTTCCAATGGGAGCGCACAGTCTGTCAACTAACTCTGCTTACCCTTTATCACCTACTCCCACAGAAGGGTGAGAAAGAAACGGTTAAGATGCAGGCACTGACTCTTGACATTTTTACAACAGTTGGCCATACAGGAGGTTACACAACTTCACTGACCTGCTGCTTTTCTGAAGGACCATCTTTACTGTCTGCACTACTGTCCTCTTCATCATCATCGTCATCATCCTCATCATCGTCGTCGTCATCATCCTCAGAATCAGAGTCGTCAGAGCTGTCCTCTTCTTCCTTCTTCAAACTTGCTTTCTGTAGGGAGTAGTCTTTCAGCTGCTCTTGTGACAGTCCCTGCAAGGGAGATACATGAGAGATGCTCAAGAAATAGCAAGATGCCTACACAGGTTCTTCATTCTCAAAGTAAACTAGTTCAACAAACACTGTAATTTGTTTTATTTTATGTTTATTCAACAATCCACGCTGTTTGGTCATAGCAAACAGCAACTTGGACATGGACTGTTATATTTGTAAACTGATCATAAATAGCACAAAACAAGGGCTCACACAAGACTTCATTTTGGTCATGGTAGCAGTGGCAGTTGGGGGGAGGGAGGGAGAAGAGCTTAGGATCAGAACTGCTGCAGACAATTTTCTTGGGAGGTGTAACAAATGTTGTTTGACAGTTGCTGCATAATTCAATTAATAACAGTTGCAACATCACCACAGACTTAATACAAAGTGTAAATGAAATAGTTACTAATATTCTTTTGAGAGTCTCTTCAGCCCTGCTGCACTTTTAGTATACCTGAAATTTCTATGGACTATTCAGAAAGGAACTGACATACTATTAGATTTTATTTTATTTTGGTGAATTTAAGTATTCTATGGTATGGACATGTGTTCCAAAGTGACAACAACAGGATTCCTTGACAGCAGGGAAAACAAAGACTTCAATGCAACAGCCAACAGGGACACTACGGCTGAAATGGGCATAACACGTTAGGAAAGGTACACAAAACAGAGAAGGGAAAGATGGACACAGACATAAAATAAGCCTGATGGGGGGAGAAAGAGTTCTGGGAAGAGACTTGGTCATATTACAACCCATGCACGTGGAAATATCAAGAAATGGTCAAGATTACAATTGTCACAAAAAAAATCCACTGATAACAAAAAAACTGAAGTATGTCAAAGTTCCTCATAGTACTTGCTCTGCTAGTACTGCAGATGAAATGGAGTTCAACTTGGATTTTGGATTCCTTGAATATATGTCTCCCTTGATGCTCTTTACATGTTTACTATCAGCTCCAACAGAATGTCCATAAGAATAGCATTACATTTTCCTTGAATACGCATTTGTGCTTCCTACCCTGTTCCTTGGATTATACATTCCAACTGAACAACTGGCACACTGCTGTCATTTTAAGTACTCTCAAATGGAAATCATGGGGGGAAGAACAAAGTGTTATATGCATCATACATTGTCTACAGTACAGTAACCCAACTCAACTGCTGACAGTGGTCTGTTTTTACAACATAGCATTAAGGCCTGGATCAGTGTGTGTAGCTCAGCTAAGCTGGGTTACTGCACTGTACTCGTACGTAACGTATGAAGTGGAAAAATGTCCACGACATGCACAGAATGAATATACAGTGGGTGCCCTCAGTAGTATTAAGAACAAAGTGTATAGGCTGCAACAAAAAAGAAAGAGTGGGAGAATGATTCTGCAGAAACAATGAATGTAAGTCCAGCACATTATCTTCTTGATTTGGCACAAATTCTATAAACTCTGCAATTCTCACTTTGCATGTATTGCCTTCAACTTTATAGAGGTCACCAAAAAAAAAAGAGAGAGAGAGAGAGAGAGAGAGAGGAAATAAGCAACATGAAAGTGATACAGCCTATGCTCTTTGCCTTGACAAGTTCTACTCGTTTCCTGAACTGTGATGTGAACTGATGACAGAAAACTTAATGTCACTGATAGAGTCAAGGGCAATGGTAAGAACAAACCAAAGTACCTTATAGCACAATGCTGAAACAAGGGTGAGGTTGCAACAGAATCAAGTCATAAACATTACTGAACCCCCCCCCAAAAAAAAATGTTCATGCTGTCAACAGAGAACAAAGTTACATTTATTACAGACACTATCAAAGGAAAACAAAAAAAAATGTTCATGCTGTCAACAGAGAACAAAGTTACATTTATTACAGAAACTATCAAAAGAAAACAAAATAAACAAGTGATGGAAGAAAGTATAATCAAATCAAAATGTGTCCTCAACTGCAACACAGGCATTTGTGTTTGCCTGTCAGAGTTAAGTTGTGGTTTGTTTCTTTCCCATGAATGGATTGTAAATCATTTTCAGCTTTAAAGCAATTTTTGTTCCAACATTTGTTCCCAAAATGGAATAACACATATCAGTTTCATTGAATACTGGCTGGATAGGGCACAGCAACTCCCATTTTCAATGACACTTCCATACTACACCACAAAGGACAGTCTCATGGTGATGTGCACCTACAACTCTAATCCAAAGTGTGGGCCCACTGTCACAGGCAAATCCCTGTCACAGAAAACAAGAAATCCTACCAACCTATGCAAAGTGTGCACAGCACAGAAGAAGAGACATTAGAGAGTTCAGAAATGCAAAGCCTACTTGCCTTGCACATATCTGCATACTTTCTGAAATAACATGCCCTTGAGTATACTATCAGGTGAGACTCCATAATCCAAACGTTACTCTCTAGAACAGTTGTGTAGTAGGTTACAGCAGTGAAGGGCAACTGGTGCAGCAGCATGATACCTACTCTGGCACCACCATGCAATTAAATAATCCAACCATTAAAGTGACTCCGGTGTCTTAACGACTTGGAGCTCTGCACCATTCTGGGATTTTATGCAGTGCAGAATGGTAGTTTCTTACTGACATTTCAGAGCAACCTGTCAGTCTCATCTTCAAGGGTCTGCTTGGACTGCTCGACCCCTGAAGATGGGACTGATGGGTCGACCCAAAACGTCCGTAAGAAATTATCATTCTGCATTCTGTAAAATACCAGAACAGCATAGATTTCATTTACACCATGGTGGAAGCCTAAAATCAAACAACTTGGAGGAAAATGAAGATAAAGATAGTCAAAATATCCTCACTTAAATGGCAAGTTTCTGTCTTATAATATTCATAAGAGACCATGGATACTTAAGTACCTGGAATAATAATGACAATTGCACATCAGTCTGATGCTCAGTGTGGGTTCACATCTTACCTTCAGGAATTTCTCATAATCCTTTATGTACTTCTGCTTCATGTCATTTAAGCGTTTTCTGTGCTTTGCTTTGTCAGCATCAGGCAACATTTGCCAATACCTCGGAGCTTCCTTCTCTCTGTATTCAGGGTCAATGTGGGAAGCATCTGTCATGAATGTTTTCAAGAACAGCTGATAAGCATTCCTGTGAAACATGACCACCAGTAAATGTGACATCAAACTGTACTGTGACTAAGAACTTATGATACACCTAGTACCTGAGAAGTGCTAAAAGTCTACGTCCCTTCTCCTCCCTTTCACTCATGCTTACCCAGTCTTTCCTTCCTTTCCTGTGGAAATCTAATCTGACTTGGTCCAGGGAAATGGAGTTCAAATAGCATCATTCAGTAACCTACTAATGTTCAACCAATCATCTGAGTTTTGACCCAGTGCAGATTTGTATGCTGACACCAATGCTTCAGACAAGCATACTGCATCCATGTTCAGGGTTCCAGACAACTATCACTGCGTATATACCTGCATTCACTGGGAATTTAAAAGTCCATGCAATTCAGCTTACCGTATTTTATGCAAAGCCTTGCATTGTTGCCTTCTTGCTTGTAAGCACATCTTGCGTCTTCTGAAAATATGCTCAATACATGATGCAGTTCGTCTTCAAATATTAGCAATTACTCTTCAAACACTGTCGAATATTTAGACAAAATCTATCTTACAGTCCCCCACAAACAATAGCCACATATATTCAAATCTGGAAATCTGGAAGGCGACAGTCTAGGAGTTCTTAATCACTCAATGAGCACCTCTTCTAATGCACTCAATGAGAAATTTTGTGTGTGCCATGGCACTGTCCTGCATCAGGCAGCCATAAATTTTCTCTTTTTTGTTAATTCCTTGAATGGTATCAAAATTAGTCAAACATAACTACTGGAATTTACTCTTTTTTACAAACACAGGGCCCTGTGATTCTGACTGCAGTCAATGCATACCAGCCTATAGTTTAAGGTCAAGCAAAAGACCTGCATACACTGCATCAAAATTTTTGAAACACTCAGAAGTATTATTTTGGCTCATTCCATTCCCACTTAGCATAAACCATGCCTCATCTCAGAAAAACTCAAGTTCAAAATCTCAAAAAACTTTTTGACTACCGATTCTTGAAACAGCCTACAATACGGACTTCTTACTTCCTAATGTGAAGGAACGAGTTCTTGCAAGTCTTGAGGTTTCCATGGTAGTGTGTCTGAAGACTCCACTCTTCTGGGGTACGACAACATGTCACTTGAAAGAATTCTTGTTCAGCAATAACTCTGCATGACTGTGGGTTGGGAAGTTTTATTACCATGTGAGCTGGGATTTTCATGGTATGGAAAGCAATTTAATCCCATAAAAACTGGATTTTTTTCTAACCCAGCTAAACAGATCATTCAACTAACATACCTAAATGAGAGACTATAAACTGCTGCAATACTGTAACTTCAAAATTTTTCTGCTACAGTGAAATCTGAGTGTACTCAAACATTATTTTTAATTAAAAACCTGCAAGATACAATGATCATTGATTAACAGTACTTACACAGGTGGTGGTTCTGGTTCTCCTTTGTACAAAGGTTTTTCTTCAGATACTTCCCTTCCCTTTTTCTTTGTATCCTATCAAGAGAAATAGGTGTTCCATATATATGTACATTTTTATGATGACAACAAGAAGTCATTGACTTGACAACGGATGAGAAGGACATATTACTTCTGTCACTGTAGTTAATTACATCAGGCAGACAGCAGTACATACAGCTGAGCCACTAGTACAAATGTCTAAGTTCTCTTAAGTTGATATTTTTATAAAAAATATGTACAAGCATCAAGTATTGATAAAATTCTGGCAGAAATGATCCAAGCAAGATGTACAACCATAAAAAAAAAACCACACAGAAAAGGAAAAGGTCAATTATTGCACCTGCTTATAAAAAGGGTCTTATACAAATCTGGATCACCTTTACTATTTTGTGTGTTTACTGTGATATGCTTAGTATAAAAGGTGTTATTACTGTATTTATACTTATATATTAACTGCTTCTTGATGTGTTTTTGTATTGATTGTGTATTGTGTATTTGTTTTTTGACACTGTCTGCTACCTTTGCATCTAAATATCAAACTGTGATCAATTCCTTATTCTGTCCGCTATTTGGTGGATGATGGATCTACAAAATAGGAATGTATATGTACATGTACATGTATAAGTCTTCAGAGAAAACTGAAGGCTGAATGTGGATTCCAAATCATTATGACAGCATGATATTTACTACATCCACAAGGTTATGACCTCAAGAGAGGTGAGGGAATAGGAAAGAAATGTGGGAAAAAAAGCTTTGAAGTGCAGTATGTTTGTCTCAAGGCAAAGATATTTGAAATAAGAGTTTGGCACCTTAAATCAAGACTGCCAGCATATCATGTCCACAAACACATGCAATTTCAATAGGTAGATCTTCTATGGATTGTAAAACTGAGACAAGGCTTCATAAGATTCCAAAACAAGGGTACATTACTATTTACTCACATTTATCTTATTGCTCTTGGTGGCAGTTTTGCTTGACGGTGGCTTTAATGTAGCTGGTTTGCGTTTGGGTTGATTGTTTAGCAACTCTTCTTGTCTCTTATCCTCTGGAAGTGATTCTAGGTATGTTGCATACTCCAGTTTATACTGATCCAGCATCTGAAACACACAACATACCTCTGAGAGACTGAAATGGGAGGGATAAGCTGATCAAAGTCAGACAAACAGAACAGCAACATCCATTTACACACAAAAGTACCATACTTACTCGAATGCAAGACAAGGTATTTTACTTAAATTTAGTGCTTAAATATGTGAAGTCATCTTAAATTCACTTATAACGTGCCGCACTGGACTGCGCCAAACCGGATCACTCTGAACCAGACCAGGCAGAGCCAAACCATGGCCTGCATCGCCAAATCATCATGTGAGATCTCCACTCTTCTGAGATATTATTCAGCACTGAGTGGTGATTCCTTTCTGACATTTTGGGAGAACCAATCAATTCCAGCTTGAGGGCTCACAAAGTCCAAAAGGAAGAATACAGCACAACTGAAGTTAACTGACACAAGTTTCTTTTTGGGGGACTTGTCCATTTAAAGCATAAAGTTTCGGAAGCCAGCTCTGTTTCTGTTTTCAGGCAAAGATGCACCTAACCTGGTGGACCCCTTAGATTACGCTATTCTTCATCAATGGGCACCTTAGAAACAGTAATTTGTTAAGATATACACCTGAGAACAGATCTAGTCCAAGGGTCATAACTGGAAAATTTCTACTGAAAAATTAAAATTAACTACAAGGATCAAAAATAAAACCTGGACCAATCAACATATTAAAAACCATAAAAAGAGCCATAAACTTAGAATGATCAGACCACACACATGACAGAAATCCAGAACACATGTATTTAGATTCTTAATACTACTAACACCATCTGTGGAGAAAATTGTGAATCTTCATGGGTTCAAGTACGTTTCTAAACCAAGAAATATAAATGCATTATTTAGTCAGTGTGGATCATAAGAGCATGCCAGCACATTCTACCAGAAGTGGCTGTGAAGAATTTTAAGAACTGCTGTATATCCAATGCAGTGGATGAGTCTGATGATGATGTGTTGCAGAAGAGCAGATTGGGATAAACACATTTTCCCTTGGCAGACATATTTTTTGGTGGGTTGTCTTAGACTAGAGTCATCTTGCATTTGGGTAAATATGGTAATTATCCTCCATGTCTGTCATGTACACTGTAACAATAACTAAATACATGTTTTGGAGAAAAAGTTACAATAATAAAAAGTTTCTGCATGCAGCTAAACGTGTTTCACAGATATCAAAAGTGTTACACAGTGGTTCGAGCAGCCAGGGCAGTGTAGTTAGTAATGTGACTAGGCAATGGGCTGGGTGACCTGTAGTTAAAATCGTGGCAAGGGTAAGAGATCTATCACTTCTAAAAAATGTCCACGGTATCTATTGGGCCCACCCAGCCTCTCAATGGGTATGTGGGTCACCTTCACCACAGGTAAAGTGGCTGGGGTGTGAGGCTGACCACTCAACCGCATCTAGAACTGAGGTTAATGAATTGTGGAACTATACCACCACTTGCCCTCTATACCTTCATGGAGTGCTAAGGGACAACTTTACCAGTTTCATTGGATGGAGTTCAAAGCCACTTTACTTACACATGAATTAAAGCCCAGATTCTGGGAACTGACATAATTTAGGTTTTGGAAATACTTAAACATACTCTAGCATAACCTCAATTAAGAAAACTCCCAAATGGGTTCAAATAATTATGATTATAACTTTTTAAATGTGATACATCATAGACCCAAGACACACACTTATTGACAACAGACAACATATCCAGAAATATACCCAGAAAGGTGTATTTCCACTGAAATGTTAAATAATTTTTTCCCCATCAGTACGTTCCACGTAGTTCTTTGAGAAAGCAAACAGAATAAAAATGTGTTACACAAAAAGCATTTTCTCACAAGAAATAATATGGAGCTGAATCAACTTAAATTTATTTAGTGCAACTGTCCTTTAACTTGCATGTGACCATGAATGACTGTGTCACTAATAAATGTGAATTGCCTGAAATGTCACACATATCAGCATGTCTGGTATTTTTCTCCCTTTATTTTACTGTTCTTCATCCACATAATTAACACACACTTCTGTTCTTTCTACACAACAGTGAGGCATTTACTATGACATACGGCAGCTGTATGTCACAAGCCATCTCTGGTACACAGTATCCACTTTGTCTTTGTAGGTTCTACCAATGTAGTCATGGTAGTGAAAAAATTCTAGAAGCACTAACAGAATTAAAAAATGCAGAAATTATGGATGACGGTGGTCCTGACATAAAATTTATATGTGAACAAAGTGTAACAGCTTCATTACCAGAACACACACAAGTATTTCAGAAACATCACGACTTAAGTCAACCAGAAGTCTTAAAAGCTACCAACACACACCTCTGCACTCTCATCACAAATCCTACCCAAGACAGCCACAATCTCAATACTACTGATAACTATGAATTAAAAAATTTCTATGCACAACAGTAATTCGCAGCTGTCTTCAAAACTGGACACAAACATCAACAGTAGCTGCACATAACAATTATGCAATCACCTGTTCCATGACAAGCATTAAGAGTGTCCAACTTGCATGAGCTCTCTCTTACAGGAACATCAGCATGTGTAAAACTATCAGCTGAAGTGAGAGGTCCTCAGCAATCAGTTGATTACAATACACATAAATAATAACATGGAATAAGCAACTGTCTTATCACAATTCAGTTACCAGCTACTCATTACTCATAAGAATACAACTGGGTAAGCCATGTTTCATGCAGATGTAGATATGGAGAAGATGGCAGTTACGAGCATCCAGTTAAGAGGCAGGATGGTACCGCAAAAATTTCTGTCATTTTCACTGCAGTTCACACATATGGCACTTTCTCTGACTGCATTCCATTCTGTACTCAACCTCCCATCCTGATGCTAACACCTTGGAAGGTCACGGGTGTCGGAAATATTAATTCCGTTTATTATTTACAATGAACTTTCTGCAATTTCTGCCACTTACATCAAACTTACAATGTCACAAAGAACCATTTCTCTACCACAGAAGACACAGAAAGATGCCTGACCTCTGTTAAACATATCTGTGGACTAAGATGCAAGTTCTCTTCCTCCAGAAGGCAATCTTACAACAAAGTTATAACATTTGTGTCTGTAGGCATATTATTGCCTGCTGGACAATTTTGATGCTACATCAATTTTATACTCTGAGCGGCACAGCAAAGCCATTTTTCGGCCTGGTTATTCGGCTGTTCAATTTTATTAGATCGAGCATTCTGTCCTAACCTCTGGTGGTGACTTACTTGTATATAAGAGAATCTACATTTATTTATGCATTTGTTGGTAATGAAATGTTTGTTTCTGTTGAAAATTACATAAATTCCATTAATCTGACCAGCATGAGAGCAGACAGGTGCAGAATTACTGAATATTATGGATTATCAAATGGTACCTACACTGCCACAAGTTCTTACAGGTGATTTTTTGTTACTGCTCATATAATGGAGTCACACAACTAATTAGAAGAGTATTCTGATTGAATATCTCCTACAATTGCTGGTTCAGGGTCATCAAGGTCCCCTTCTAAGTTCTTTGGAGTCTTCACAGCTGAGGAAGCTGATGGAGTAGGAGACAAGGGATCTGTTAGGAGATGCCAAAACAGATGATGTACAGACACTCTTGGAGGCCTTTTTCACCATGTCCCTGAGATCTGCCTGTTACATTGATAAAGCTTTCCTCTGGTAAAAAGCAAAATTTTTGGTCTTGGGACTACTCACCTGAAGTGCCAAATTATCAGGATTTCCAAATCACTAGATGTCTGATTATAGGAATTTTGTTGTATATTATCAGAGTATACTAGCATTACTTACATGGTTCACTTGTTCCTGATATTTTTTCTTCTCACTCTCTGTCATGGATTTCCAGAGCTTGGAAATCTGACACATACGTTCCTTTGAGGGCACCTGCTTTATTTCGGGGCTCACCAGCATGATACGTGAGAACAAGCTGTACCCAGAATTGGGGGGCTTCTCAGGTTTGCCTGCCACCCTGTAACAAATTTACGTTACTTGGACTTTGGATAAGGTACATAGGTTTCATTTTTTCTATGGTTCCCTCACAATACTTTTGACTTCCATAATAAGTTACAACAGTTCACTTACCAAGCCAAAAGCAAGTTTCTGTCTAAATTATAAAATGAAATGCTGTCCCTGTTTCTAACTAATCATTTAATGCCTGTAAGTTTGAGAAAATACACTGTCACACTTAATTTTCTTGGACACTGGCCATTGACTGGATGGAACACATGTATTTTATTTCTGAGACTGACTCTCCAGTCTCCAGAGAAAAGGAAATAGGCCACTATGCTAGCCACACATTTTGTTCACCAAGACAATAGACATTACATTACCTCCACCGTAATACTATTAAACGTAACATTAATCTCTGATCTCAGCACACCACTATTGTGGGAGCTTTATCACATAGGAAACCTACTTCTGCCAGGGGTGTACAGCTCTATAACTTAAAGCATTTCACAGAAGAGTCTCACAATTCTGATTTCCAGCTACTATGCAGGCCTCACACATGCTGCTAAGAACATTTCTCAACTCATGGTAAAGCCACTCTTGAAATAGTGACAATTTCTCTTTGAATGCTGTCTTCCAGTTCTCGTGAAGAGATATGTGGATTGTTCACATAAATTGTATCTTTCAGTGTCCCCTACAAATAACAATCACACAGATCAAGGTTTGAAATCTAGGAAGCCACACTCAGTGGACTATCAACCATTTGTCAAATACCTCTTCTAGTGATCATGGAGAAGTCTGCTATGTGGTCCATGGCACTATCCAACATGTATATGTTTTTGCACCATGTATTATAAAATAATTATACAATTTAAACTAATGAAATGCCATTTCCTAAATTAATGTTTTAATTTTTAATTTTTTAATGCCTTCTACATGTTTCAAACCTGAGGGTTTATCAGCAGGATGACAGTTGAATATACAGTTATGGTATGGGATGTTTTACAGATGCATGTAAAATGTTCCATACCATAACTGTACATTCATCTGTCTTCCTGAAGATGAACCCTCAGTTCAGAACATGTAGAAGACATCAGAAAATTAATCAATTAATTTAGGAAATGGCATTTTGTTAGTTTATAATGTATAATTATTTGCTTATTCCATTAATTTGTTGAAGAATGATACTAGAATTAGCCAAACATAGTAGTATGAATTCAATGTTTCTTTGAAAAACACAAGCCTTAGATTTTGTATGCACTCATGGCATTACTCATGCAGGATATTTTTTACAAAACTTCTGGTGGTATTTAATCCATGCCATATAATTTTCAAAAGTAATGTAAAGGATCACACTGTTCAGCATAATTAATATCTAAGATGCTATGACTCCTCTCTGCAAGGTACAAAATACAAATGTGCCAGTCTCACGTTACAGTGTACATATACAGAAAGGACGATGTAACAATCCACTGACTAACTTCACATGACTGAGCTTGGTTTTCCCTAAGTTTGAACTGGAGATCGAAAGATACATTCCGTATGTCATTTTTACAGGCCTACATATCACACCAGAAAATATTCTTGAAATGGGTACATGGTCTACTCACCAATCCAGCTTGCAGAATTTTTGTATAAATGCATGATCTCTTGTATGAGAATATTACTTAAGAAATACCTATACAACAGCTCTTCTCCTGGACTATGAATGGCTAAGACGATGTAAGAAAAAAAGGAGAAAGTCCCAAACTACAGCAAACCCTCACTTGTTACAGAGGTTACATTCTTGAAAAATCCCACAATCAATGAAACTGTAACATGCAAATTTCAGACCTTATGGGAAAAACTGTGTTAGGAGAACCAAAGACAGAACACAATAATATGTAAATTCCTGATTAATAAACATATAAACATGTGTTGATGTTTTTAGAAAGTTGTCTGGGTGATCAAACAATGTTGGGTGAATGGCAAAGTGAGACAGGGAAAACATGGAGGAAAAAAAACCTTATGTTTGATTGCTTTGTCTTTTTCTGCATGTCCTTATACACCTCCTTGTATAGGCCATGACAGCCTCCATGTCCCTCTTACAGCCATACACACAAGATCCTATCCATCTTTAGAACTTACACAAAAAATTCTCCCACTTGATGAGCTCTGGCCTTAACACATCTCCAAATCTTATCATCTTCCTTGATTAAACAAAATGTTCATTCACTTATGATATAATGGCTGCCAAGTGCAGAAATTCTCATTCCCATCTATCAACATATATGTCACACTTGGATGAAGTTAAAATAAGATGGCAACAATTATATAAATTGTGGAAAGCACAAAGTACACCCCATATTGAAAAGCATCCAGGTAAGTACACAGTGAGACAGGTGGGCAAGGATGGCCACTTGTGTATTACTCATTGTGCCTGGGCAAGTGTGACTGTGAGTGAGCAATGGATCTACACCTTGAAGCACAAGGGTGGCCACAGTAATTCCTCTAGGAATACATTAAACCACAATGCATGAACCTACAAACAAGGAGTGTCTGCTGTGTAACACCTAATTTAGTCTTGCAGATATCATTGCTTATAAGCAGTCAGAAATGGGTTGCATAACTGAACACTGTTTACTGTCCTACAGTTCACCCTCATTCTTGCACTGTCTTGACAACCCAAATATTATAAACTTGCTAACAGGGCTCCAAAGATCAAACTGTTCCTCTGAGTTCCAAAGTACATGTAAGGAACATACCTTTCAGTTCAGAGTTTCAATTCAGATTGTTGCCTACCATTAGGCAATGATAAGTGGAAAGTACTGACCATTCATCAATAAACTATTAAAAAGGGAGACATGAAGGAAGCAAGGAAGGAGGCAAAGGAGGAAAAGAAAATAAACAAAAAGATAAACAAGAAAAAACTGAATCATTATAAACTATGAACCAAAAATGCATTTGGGAAAAATGTATACTAAGATTTGTAGAGGGTGAAGAAACTCATGTATGACCTAAAGACAGAGAACAATCCTACAAAAACAATCAACTAGTTACATCTTAAATTTATCCCATACAGGTAAATGCTGAATTAAATATTTAGTTCTCTGGTAGCAAAACCTAAGAGTTCAACAGTACTAGTAACAAAACCTGCATCTGAACACAATCCTGAGCCAGTTTCATCCTCTTCTCATTCTCACAAATTATCCTCTAAGACTCATCAAAACATTATCACCCTGTTTCCCACTGGCTACTGTCCATCAGTTTTATCTATTAAAAATTGTATACATATCCTTTTTCCCATACCCAAGATACATGCACAAGCAACTGGAGCCTCCTCCATTTCACTACTGTAACAATAATAGGAGACTTGTACACTTCCAGAATAATACACTAAAGAACGACATTTTTCTGTATCTTTAAGATCAACATTACTTCTATGGACTAAGCAGCACACTCCTCACCTCTCCTTCAGATTCTTCTCTTCCTTTGTTAGAACAGTCTTTACATTTGTGGGAACATAGTTTGGGTTTTCCAGCATATACACCTTCAGCTCCTCCTGCAATTAACCAGCCACACATTTGTAATGGAACATTCTAATCATCTGGTTTAACTGTATATTCATGGAGTGAGTCCAGAAAGTAGGAAATGGTTGGGTGTAAAAAGCATTTAAAGAAGCTTTAAAAAATATTTTTTCTGTAACATTTTGGTACCTGCAATAAACTGCTTCTCCACATAGTTATGATGTAATTATGACACTTGTAATACTGGGAACACTTTTTGTATGCCTTCATCAAGAAAGGCTGCCGCCAACCCTCTCAGCCAATCCTGCACATCTTTTGTCTCTTGGTCAATCCTCAAACTAGGCAGCCAAATTTCTTGAGGTTGAGAAACAAGTGATAATGACTTGGTGCACGATTGGGACTGTACAGAAAATGCTCAAAGGTTTCACACTGCTCAGCTGCCCACTGTGTTTGTCATCCACATTAATCCTGCCTTCTTTGAATGACCAACAACATTCTGACATATCCTCACCTTCCCTTCATTCATTGCAAATTCACCACTTCCCTTCAACAATCTGCCCATTAATTTTCATAAGATGAACATTTTTAGCATGTGAAAACTGTATCACTGCACTTCACGTGTACCCAGATTTTCAATTTTTGTGTTCATCTTTAATGACAATGAAAAGGGAAATAATCATGACCACGTACTACACAACAGACATATTCCTCTTGACATATAGAAGATGGTTGACCTTCACAGAAAGTGCATGCAACACGTGCACAGGTGCTATTCACAACCAGTTCTTATTTTCTGGACCTGCCTTGTATGTGCCAATACTCATATTTAAAAATCTGTCTGTAATTTACACATATCAATGAGAATCGAGACAGATTTTGCATTGTAAAATAGAGGGGCTATCATTACACACACATGTCAATATTTGAAAGCTTTTCTTAGTTTCTTAGCAATTCTTGCCTGATTTTGTTCAGCCATAAGTTTTACCTTCACTACAATTTTTACATTTGGAAATGTCAATCCAGCTAGGTTATCTACCTGGCGTGCAATCTTTAGGCTGGTTGCTGGACAATGAAGCCCGTATGCAACATGGAAATGTTTCAGGTAACTGTTTTGTAAGGCAGATCTGTACAAATGACAACTCCTGTATATGCAGCTGCTTCACACATTGGACCCAGTCATGTCACCTTTCTCCCACAGTTACTGCCTCCTGCATTCATCATATCTAACTCAACTACCATCCATGCAACAGGTGCACAAACTGCTGTGGCAGTCATAACACCTGATCAACAGTATAAAACACAAAGTCACCATCTGTCACTTCTGTAAAGGGTGCAAGAAATGAGGCTTAGTAACAGATAAATTAGGTGAATGTCAAATATATGAGATTAATATAGTAAGAACAAGGACTACTAGCAAGCAACTGCACGAATCTAGTAAAATGTCGGAACTAAAGTTATGACTATAAATGCCTCTGTAGAAGCCATGCTAAAGAAAGATGCTCAAAGCGTTAATCACAGTAAGGCAGGAAACCCTGTTCAGTCTTCTGCAGAAAGCACAGACAATTGAGAGTCTAGGTACCATCACTGAAACACATGAATCGTTCTTTCGGAGGAAGTACTCTACAGCAGATGTAGGAGGTATTATCAAATGTGGATGTTTTGTGGGTCGACCACCAAACAGGGTAATACCTCCTGGCACCAGTGGAAGACAGAACATTAGACACCTCAGTTTGGGTTCTGGAAGACAGCAAAACCCAGCACCAGTGAGTACTATACTAACTGTGGGAGAAGAAATGTGCTGCAGCTTGATACATAAAAATCACTCTAGTTCAGCCCAGCAAGTACTTAAAATTCAAAACAAATGATAAAGTACCCTAGAAGGAAGCCCAGGCAAACATGCAACATAAAGGAAGTTCTGGAAGGACAAATAAAAATGTGTCCAGAATCAAGAAACATGTAATTTCAATGGATACAAAATCCAGTCTGGTCCAGTGTATAAACATTATTCCCATGATGAATAATTTCACAGTATTCATGCCCTCCATCCTTAATAAATGCTTCTTTCTGCACAGCATAGCCAATCTTTAAGCTTTTGTCTCTGCTTATAAATTTCTAACCCTCCTCTTTCAAGACCCTCTTATGACTCATTAAAGGCATGCAAAAACACAATTAAGAAATCACAAATCACCTGGCCATTCTGGAAAGTAAGAAAACAACAGACTAGCAACTGACTGAGGTTTTTCTGTGCTTTTTCCTCAGTTGTAAGGCAAATGCCAGGGTAAGACCCACAAAGATGGGGCACGGCCCACACTCTTCCTAATTTTTGTGTTGTTCTATGTATTGTTTGTTTTGTGTCATTCTTTGTATTGTTTGTGTATATATGTGTACTGTACTACTGCCACTGTGTGGCCACCCAGTTGCAGTTAAATGTATCATATCATGAACATGCCATCCAGTAGTTCACAGTTTGCAGCACACTCCTGCCCTGACAGGTCTATAGCAGAAGTGACCAGTAAAGTGACAAACATAGATGCCTTTCTACTAGTAAGGCAGTAGCTCAATCACATGATTTAGCGTAAGATAAGCAGGGCTCATGCTCAATGATTATGATCACCATTCCATCTCATATTTCAAACAGTATCCCCCCCCCTTCCCCTTATATTACTTCCTGAACCTCCTCCTTATCAACGGGCAATTTACCAGCAGGCCCGATATATGACTGTGGGTGATTCTGTTTCAGTTCAAGACGGCACTAGATTGTGAAGGCAACTAGAGGCAGTGAGTAGGTGTATATCCAGAAGGTGTGTAAACTGTATAAAAATACATTCTAAATTCTGTTTCACTATCACTCAGGCCCACCACAATACCAGAGGACATATTAGAAAGACATGGCCAACTGACCCCATGATATCAGTTGCATTTTTTGTACTACTATATTCTGAGCATTGGTTACTATTTTGCTACATGTCTATGACTATACAGTATATCCGAAACAACTTCACGATTAGATTTCAGACCTCACACTGAGTCAAAAATGTCATACCAACATAGGTTTTATCTGCAGCCATTACAAACCTATGGGACTTTGAATTCTGCACTTGCTGGTAACCTTCCACAGGCCACATGGCAGATGTACGCAACAGCTGACAGGTGGCACACACACTAATTTTTGACAAATGAATTGCCAGAACTCTCAGAAAACCTTCTTCTCAACATACGTCCTATCAGATGTATGCACCCACCAACTTCTGTATGTGTGCTAGAATAGCCCAGACTGATATCCAGGCCAAAACAGTCATTTTAAACACCTGCAAACACACTAAAAAACTAGCACTGTTTCAAGTAAAAAGACCTATATATTTTACTAACCTATGCCTGTTTTCACACCCATTGGTCCTGTAACTTTGTAATGGTTACAAATCAGGCCCATGTTAATATAATATTTTTGAATGGTGTGAGGTGAGGGATCTAATTCTGACGATACGACATGTCACCAGACATCCTGTATATACAATAACTCACTGAGTTTCGTAATACTTGACTAATGTAAATTCGACTTTACATAAATTACTGCTGGCCAGTACAAACTTAAGAAAATCATGGCAACATATTTTGCATTACGTGGGAAATAAATGAAGGACCCGATTAGGATGATAAAAATACATAGACAGTGTACAGTGCCCTATTTCAATACAAAAATAGTACAGAATATTTGTTTCATATAACTACTCACCTAACTTAAAGCAGTTTCTTACTAAAACAGCCTGTCAATGTTCCTTGAAGAAATTCTAGTTTCATTACATGAGCCAGAAAGAAATCTTACTGCAGTTAAGGTGTGTTAAGAACTATAATGAAACCCTGCACATCTGAAGACATACAGCTAGCACACAGCTGTATACTTCATGCACACATGCAAACAGTGTAAACGTGAAGTTTTCCCTGTTGACACAATGAAGGCATACAGGAGGTACAAAGGTACAACTCCACTCGTTCTCAGCCTACTTCTAAATGGAGATGAGCAGTCAACTTCATGCCTTGGCCACTTTTCTCCGAAGGACAGAATGCCAGCCACCCACTGAATAAGAGGGCTGGTGACCCCCAGAGCCAGGCTGGACATTTTAGAGAACAGAAAAATTTCTTGTGCCTAACAAAATATGAATCCTGGGCTGTCCAGCCCACAGCCTAGTCACTATACTGACTATGCTACACCAGCTTCCATACCAACACTTACTTACTTACTCCATGGAGCAGAGTCCTTCTTGAGAAGCTAACCAATAAACTTAGCAGCTAGTCAAGAAATTCCCCGCATTTATGGAACCCAAAAGTCCCTCACCATACCCACAAGTGCCCGCCACCTGTCCCTATCCTGAGCCAACTCCATCCAGTCCCCACAACCCCCTCCAACTTCCTGAAGATCCATCTTAATATTATCCTCCCATCTATGTCTTGGTCTCCCCAATGGCCTCTTTCCCTCAGGCTTCCCCACCAACACCCTGTGCATACCTCTATCCTTCCCCATACGCGCCACATGCCCTGCCCATCTCATTCGTCTCGATTTTACCACCCACACAATATTGGGTGAGGAGTACAGATCATTCAGCTCCTCGTTATGCAGCTTTCTCCATTCCCCTGTCATCCATACCAACACTGATAATGTTAAATGCAGAATCATAAGAACAGGAATTCAATATAACTTTTAACAGAATTTTACTGTGTCTGAAATCATATCTTAACAGGGCCCAACATACATAACTGTCTACTCAAGTATGATGAGTGGTAAAACTAGACTGTTAAGCAGTAAATTATTTTATTCTGTATATGCAGTCTTTCAATGAACATTCAGGCACAAATCTGAACTCTGCTTGGGATCTTATTAATGAATTCCCAGTTTGAAATTACTTTTTGTTTAATTCTTGGGTTCTCAATGTATACTATAAATGTGTATCCAATCTACCCATTGTTATATACTTTTTTTGTGACAAAATAAGTTACATGTGGGAGATAACATATAACTCTAAGTAGTGCTCTTGTAAGGCGTGGATGTATCCCTACACGTTTTTAACAAAGAAAAAAAATTAGATGGGAAATAAAAAGGACCATTGTATACATTATGTAAATCTGGTGGATGCAATACAGGAGAGCTATTTATACAAGTTTAATGACGTCATTAGTAATACAGAAGAGATACTGATATTGTTAAGGCATAGGACAAATTTTTGCGTAATAATCTGTGTAATGATTAAGCGCATTTAGATTGCATCAAGTGCCTATATGATAAAACACACGCTATGACGCCAAGTCACCTCACGCTTGATGATGTCAGCATGGCCAGGTGTGATGGCATTACTCTTCCGAGTTCTAGGAGGTTGGCTGGTGTGTTTCTTTGTGTGAAGTGCGTGGGATAAGAAGTGTGGCTTCTGTTCTTTGTTTCAGTCTCAAGAGGGGACTCGCCAGAGTAAAATGTGTCAGAGATGAAGCTCTGCTTAATGCAGCAGCAAGCCATTCACCATAATTATTGCATAAGGCAGTGTTATCAGCTTATTGTGTTCAAAGGGAAAGCGATAACAGTTTTAAGTGTGATTATAACCACAGGGGTTATTTCTACAGCTACTATCATAGGGGAAAAAGCAACAAGTGCAATCACAATCATCAGTGTATTGAAATGCAATCTACATGCTATATTGCAATTGTGAACAGTGTAACAACACACATAAGTGCATAACAAGTGTTAATTAATGTAGTTAGTGAAGCTGCAAATGTTAACCGTTATACATTGACACAGGGTCAAGTTAATATTACAGGTTAACAGTGTACAATTATTGGTAATATTTCAGCAATTTTATACCATGCGATTCCATTAACCAGGCAAAGGAAATTAAAATTAAGTTTAGAGTTTGTGTAGAATTAAATCAGATCTTCTTTTGGAACTGGCATACTATTAAAATGAATAGACCTATCCTTTCCGTCCCAGTATGTTCCCCTGAACCAGACAGGGCATCTACAGATATGCTGTTCTCCTTACTTGGTACTTGGCCTCTTCTTCCAATGCCCAGTTGATCCACACCACCTTCTTCTTGTCACTCATGTTTCGCCACTGCTCCTTACATCTCTCCATTAACTCTGTTCGATCAAAGTCTGGGTCATTCTTATGCCTGTTTTCCTTGTCTGCATAGAACAACTACAAAATAAAATGGTAAAAAAAATCACCATACAGCTTAGGATTATGTTCCAGTAAGATGTGATGGTGTGTAAGACAATGACAGACAGTTTCCTCCAAAACACTGCTACCTATCCACCAAACTTCATGGCATTATATCTCAGAAGGTTTATAAGCTTAATACTCATTGCAAAACCTCACATCTTATACTACAACTTCTACCTGGAGATGGACACTTGGCACAACTTCTGTTCCTTAAGCAGTAATCATCCACAGCTTTGTAAGGTTCAGGCACACACTAAATTATGAGGTGGGAATATTAAAATCCACAAGGCAAGCCTGCCAGATGCTCAAGCGTAACTCCCATTTACAAAACATTCATATATACCAACATACACACAAAACAGAATTAACAAGACATGCAATGTACATATAACATAAGACTGATGCATGTCCTTACAACCATTGTTGCAGTGGAAAAGTTATTGAACACAAAATGTGTTTTGATTCCCTCCGCAATAAAATGCCCGAATCATTTCTCAAAATAAAGTGTCTCCTCACTTGCATCTTCTACACTGTCCAACCCAAATACCCTCCTACGTAATGAAATGATCCTCTTGGCCGAAATTCAAATTTAGAGATACCCCTTAGCCCAAATTTAACTTTTTGAAAAGCCAAACCTCATGGTTGAGCTAATTAAGTCAGTAGACCCCAAACTTATGTTAAATGAACATTTAGGGGTGTTGCCCACTGGCATTCCTACCAAATGAATTGCGTCCTCAGAAGTGTCAGAGTCTTAGGTTTCACTCAGAAACACCAAGCAGCAAAACTCCCACCAACTTGACAGTTGATAGTTGTTCTGTCCAGTCTCAAGCGTTTTGAATACCTTAACTGCACTCACACAGTCCTGCTGTTTTCCCTAGTTATGTTATTTACAGCCAAAGAAACTTATCTGAATCAAGCTTATTCAGGGTTTGAACCTGAATCGCCAGTCCATTTCAGGACCTGAACCTGAAAGATCAGTAACACCTTCTCCAGCATTTCGCACTCTTCCCTTCCTTTCATCTTCTTCTTCTTTGGTGGGACAGACACAGGCCGAGAATCAGCGATCTAATTTGTACTCCTTCTGCTGCAATGTCTTCACTTTTAACAATATGGAAAATAGTACTTTCAATTAACACATATTTTTCAGTCGCAGATACAACTTTACTAAATAATTATCTTTAGAGGCTGTGCGACCCAGGCATAAGATGGCATTTAAAACTCCGCCTGGCGTGGATTGCAGTGACCACAGAAACACATCCTGACTTGATGTAGCAGTGTAACGTAAAATCCTTTGATGCACGCTGGCAAACTAACAGCATGGTCGATCAGCCCATGCAGCGAACCAAACACAGCTAATATTACAGCAACACTGTCCACACTTACGAATCTCTGTTAAGTTGCAGAAGAGGTCCCAACTGTCATTACCCTGAGGAACTCAGAAACCTTGAGATAAAAATTACACAAGAACAGTTGTACCTTGAAAGGCGTTGTTGGTTTCCGTGGTCCACCATCAACTGTTGCTCCTGGCTTGTGATCCTTGGAAGGCACTGGCTTTGGAATTAGGTTTGGATGTTCCCGGCTGCAAATGCATAAAACCCAAGTTAACAACTGATACATGCCCTAAAGTAGCAATTTTTATGTGAACATATTTAAACTTACTAGAATTCTTCCAATTTTTGTTCATACTCTCTTCTTTGAGCAGCTGCCATGTCAACATACTTCTGCTTCTTCTTGGCTGGCAAGCTCTTATACATCTCAGCTATGCATTTGGAAACACCTGTCTGCAGAAGTGTTACATTACTACCTTATGTATATATTTAACATTAACAACCATCTGATGAGAGCAAACATCTCTATGTCAATCAAATCTGATAAACAGGCATGTATAATGTATAATGTCATTTCAGCTCCTATGCGTTTACTCTTACATGTGATTAGTTTGACTTTCCATTATTTGGTGAAAAAATCTGATTGTGTATTTTTAGACACCCTGATTATAAAATCAACAAAGTCAAAGTGACCATCCATATTAACCTACTTGTTGGAGCCATGGCAAATGAAATAATCACAGGAATTTTACTGAAATGTTTGAATAGTTTTTTTTCAATGTTCAGAGAGATGTTGGTATAGGGCCTTAGAACAGAACACAGCTGCATTCAAACATCCTGTCATTCACACTATGTAACTTACATAGCAAAGAATAATTAAATACATGAATTACGATCAGTGGAAATTTTTTCAAATATCTATTTTGAAAGATAAAAATTGTGGTCGAACTATGTACTGTGTACCAAATCTGATCATAGCTAATGAAACTACAAAAATGTTCAAAAACTTCACCATATGATCTAGCAAATGGTAATAATCACAGCAAAGGGCTGATTACATTTCAGCAATTTCATCACAGTTGGTACTCACCATCTCCAAACCAGGATTTTCTCTAGCAACTTTGTCTTTTTTCTCCATATAAAAGAGCATGTACGTTGACAGAGGTCTTCTTGGCATATCTGGGTGTCGGTTCTGTGACAGACCAGGCACATTCATATTATCAAGCAGTATTTCAGGGTACAATCCACCCACCATTCACACAAATCTGAACGAGCATCGGCTGCCTTTAAAGAATATGAAACATGTTATTCATCAGCTCATTTTAACCCTTTGCCGCTCCTAACGCTCCAAAGCGCTCGGGATTTAAATGTCCCGTGCCGGCCTAAATGCTCTAAAGCGCTCTTGTTGACCTCTTCGCCAATGTATTGCTTTGTGTGAACGAAACAGGACCTCTCTGTTGCCTAACGCGATGAAATCACTTAGTAAGCACATCTGCACGTGTATAAACATGGCCCAAGCATAAACATTGAAATAGGTCATGGAGATTCAAGTTCGAATGTTAGTCTCCTCCTGAGGGCTCAGTCGAGGTTGAAATAATGGCATCTACATCTCGTGCCTCACGTAAAAGAGTAGAAGACACGGAAATTTTCCAAGTGTTAGAAGAAAGTACAGATAGTGATGTCACAGTATTTTCATCTGAGGAAGATGAAGATGGTAATGAACCCGACAGTGACGAAGATGGACAATTGGATGACAATTCTGAAACAAATGAAGATGGAGGCACTCGTACTAGCAGCCCAAAAACTCCTCATCTGAAATGGACTAATACCCTAAATTTCAAGGAATTAGAAAAATACAAAAATTTATCAGGTCCTAAACATTCTTTACCAGTTGGCAGCAGTGAGAAAGATTTTTTTGAGTTATTTGTGACCAAT
>Ga0268261_10000354_pt1 | contig 28397 bp, 27 predicted proteins | sample TergutNc150P1_FD_190353 | JGI IMG/M metagenome (GOLD analysis project Ga0268261, IMG submission 190353) | Nasutitermes corniger P1 segment gut microbial community from laboratory colony in Florida, USA - Nc150 P1 (SPAdes) (version 2) | ecosystem: Host-associated > Arthropoda: Insects >... | reverse complement strand
ACAATGAATTATTGTCATTGACCCTATTTGATAAAAAGGTATAAGCATTGTTCCCAAATATGTTTAAAATAAATGAGAATGCAACAGCTATTGATAGTATTAACAATATAATATCCTTAAATGTATCAACGAAATTATTAAACTCTTCTTTATGAAATACTGTGTTTGATGAAATCTGATACATTGGCTCATAGTTTAATAGGGTTCTAGTGACATTATTGATACTCTCTTTATTACTTTTAGAAATTACGTATACACTATTTATGTAACGCAAATACCCATTTTTTTCAAGATTTCTTACTATATCAATCACAGTTTTTTTATCATCACTCGTGTATTCCTTGATGCCATAAGTCTTATTCTTATCATAAGATACACAGATTGTTTTTTCATTACTAATACCAACAATCTTAAAGCTATCTCCATTGATTTTTATGCTCTCACCTATAGGATTAGCTGACTTTATATTATATCTACTATATAATTGTTTCATTGATATCATAACTTCTTTTTTACCATCTTTAGGTACATTACCCGAAACCAAACTTTCAGTACTACAGTTTTCCCATCTTTGTGGTTCGTTTAACGCAAGAATATTTGGTACTGCTTCAATATCTATTCTTCCATCTTCATCTTTGTCATATTCACTATACCAATTATAAGTATTATCGTAATAAAATACTTTATCTATTGATTCATTATTTTTAATATTATCTAATAATGTTAAAGGCTCTATCTTTTCACAATCTTGACTTATATCCTTTTCATTTAAACAATTACTCATGTCTAATAACTCGAAATAATTATCTTGTTTAAAATAATTACTAATACTAATATCATATACTTGTCTAATAATCGTATTTACTACAATCATATTTAAAACTACTAACATTATTAATAATAGATAGTTAAAATTAGAGAAAAATACACTAATAAAGGAAAGTTCTTTTATTTTATTGTTTTGTTTTTTATCTAAGACATTGTTTTGATTTATATTCTCTTGATTACAGAATAGCTCAAAATTTTTAATTTCATAAATACTATCATATTCTAAATTAAGTCTTTCATCATGGCTAATTAAGACAATGCTTTTATTCATTTTTTCTTTATTTAATAAGTCTATGAAAAGTGATAAAGTTAGATCATCTAGATAGTTTGTAGGTTCATCTAGAACAATAATCGGTCTATCTAATGCGAATGTTCTAACAATAAGTAACTTAGTTAGTTCTCCACCACTCATTGATTTGATTGGTTTATTAATATAATCTATATTAAAATAGGTAATTAATTCTTCAAGTTTCGTTTTATCTACGACGCAATTTAGTAATTTGTTTCCATCTATCTCATAGATATATCTTTCTTGTGGTAGATAAGCTACTAAATCATTGTTGTTATTATTATCTAGATTTTTAAGTAGATTATTTATAAGAGTAGTTTTTCCACAACCATTACTTCCATTTATTTTATAAAGACCAAATTTTGAAAAATTTGTAATTAAGTCTGGTTGTTCTATAATTTTATACATTTTTTTAAACCTCCAATATTAAATTTTATAATCATCCCTATCCAATATGCATATAACCATATAACGACTATCATTATCATATAAAAGATAATACCTACAATAACCCCAATTGTAATGCTTAAAACAATCGCAATTATCAAGGAAACAATATATAGATATTTTTGATAATCTAATAAATATAGTTTCCTTCTCCCATTATTTATATCCTTATCATTAAAACCATAGTTATAAAGTGTTTTGATTATTGTTTTACTTGATCGTTCACAGACAAATATAAATGCTGTATTGAATACAAAGAATAATAAGATCATAAACCCAATTTCTTTTGCAACACTTTTAATTTGATATATTTTCCCTGCTTCATTAAGTAAATCAGTGATAACTTTACCTTTTAGATATAAATTATCTTCATTAGATAGTGTATTTATAAGATTTAATTCTTTCCCATCCGTAATAATTAGGGCATCTAATACATCATTATTCTTATGGGCATCGTAGAAACTTTTATATAACTTCTTATTAAGTGGAACAATGATTTCATCTACAGATTCATCATGTTCTAGTGTCATATCAAACTTCTTAAATGTAGCTATTAGCTTGTTAGTAATTGGATAGGCGATAGGTACTTTAATCGTTTGTTTTATATCTTTTGATACATTGTATTCCTCATTTGTACTAAGTGAATTACCCTCAAAGAATGTTTCTGATATATAAGAAGATATGAGATAGAATGTTTTTTCTTTCTCATTATAGAACTCTAATGGATAGTATTCTAATCCAAGTTTATTGTAGTCGTACTTCTTATAAGTTATTCCATTATTCTTTTCAACGCAACTACCTAGTATATTCTTCATACAAGTTAAACGACTAACATCAACCGCAGCATTGATTATTCTTTCTGTGATATTGGTAGATCTAATATTAGTTAAGTAATAGTTTTGGTCTTCTATGATAATTGATTCATATATATTTAACCTTTTAATCGAGTATGAAGTAAATAACACTAATAATAATACACTTACAATAGGAATAATCATCTTCTTAAATTTATATTCTTTATATGGATTACTTCTTTCAATAACTGTATTATTTCTTTTCTCTTTGTATTTTAGTAGTAAGTGTTTATTAATAATTAAGTAAGTCTGTACATAATGAAAGTCTATTTTAATATGACTAATAATTAAAATGACTTTTTCCTTACTTACATCAATGATTAATTCTCTAACACTACGTATTACTAGATAATCTAAATCATTAAGTGGTTCATCTAGTATAATGATCGAACGATTAGAGAATAAAGCCCTTATCAAGGCTACAAGTCTTTTTTCACCTCCGCTTAATTTATGACTATCTTTTTCTAAAAGATAGTCAAAATTATAGCGCTCTAATTTTTTAGTAATGTATTCTTTATCAAATTGATCCATAGAAATGTTATCAAAGACACTTCTGCTGGTATCAATGGCATTGTTTTCCTGAAACATTGTGGTAATAAAGTCATGGTAAGTTGATGTTAACTGTTTAACTAAACTTGTTTTACCTGATCCATTTTTTCCTTCAATTAGATAAAGTCCGTTACTAGTGATATCAATAGTTGAAGAGCGAATCAATAATCGCTCTTTTACTTTGATATCTTCAAATTTTAGTTTCATCATTACTTAACCATAAAATCAATAACCATTGAAGATTTAATATTTAAATCATTAAGTTTCTTAATCGAATAAGAATACTTATCTTTACCATTTGTTTTATGTAGATTCCATAGTCCATAATAAATATCATTCTTATTAAATGTAATCTTTTGTTTCGCATCTTTCCATCCACCGCTTGGTGCTTTATATGATAAAAGGTAAATCGTGCTTTTTTTACCGGCGTTCCCCTTAGTTTGTTTTACACCGTACTTCACATCCCCCTTAACCCAATGGCTTTGTGTTTGTACTACAGCTTCCTTCTGTCCTGATGAAAAATTCATCACAACAGTTTTTCCTTGTTCAATACCCTGCATATTATATCTATCGACATAAATTTTATGGGTACTATTTACGATACTTAATACACCTACAATAAGCCTAAAAATTACCATTGGCGCAAGATATAATCTTTTTTTCATAAAAAGATCCTCCATTTCTTGGCATACAAAAAAAACGAAATATTTTGCATACCGATATTGTATTTACCTTAAGAGGTATCATTTTCATATCTTGGTATAACTTAATATTTCGTTTATATTTTTAAATGTGATTTAATTAAACCATATTTATTTTATTTGTGCAAGTTTAGATTAAAAAACTAGTCTTTGTCTACACAACACTTCTTGTATTTCTTACCTGAACCACATGGACATGGTTCATTACGACCTACTTTTTCTTTTAGGTTTGCTAGGTAAGTAGCAGAGTTTATAAAGTTAGATGGTTCTACAGGAACATTATCATAACCATATTTTTGAATGTTTTCTATTCTGGTGAAATTCTTAATTACATCAGTAATTGGTGTTAAGAATGGTGGGAAGAATATCACATCTTTAAAATACTCTTCATATTCTTTATAGTTACCAATCATTTGTTCATTGACTAATTGATTGTCAAATAAGTATTTAACTTGTTCTTCAAATTCTAAGTAATGACAATATCCGATAAAGTCTACTAACTTTGTATTGAAGGCGATATCTTCTTTACTTGTTTCTGATAATAATGATCTAACTAAATCGATGATATCTGCATCTACGATTTGTTTGTCCATCTTTAATAAGACTAATGCATCTAAAGCACTTGAACGTGCATAAGCATAGTTATTTTTGTTCTTAATGAAATCAAATAACATTTCTTGATTACCATCATAGACACCTGCGATAATTCCAGGCATATCCTCATTTAACATCATACCGAAGAAGAACTCTTCAAACTTTTCATCATGCGATAATAATTCCATGACAATCATGAATGCTTCTTTTACTTTCCATTCAGCAAGTAAATACATAGCAAATTGATGGAAACTGTTACTTTCGTTACTTAACATCATATCTTTTCCATTAGCTTGTAAATCTAATAAGCTATGAATAAAGATTGGTGTTAAGTCTTTCTTAAAGTTTCTAGAAGCTATAATTGCTTCTACAGGTATTACTTGTTTCGATACAGATAATATATTTAATACTTCATCAATACTTAAATCTTTAGCTTTTTTATCATAAATTGTTTCTTCCATGTTAATCCCCTTTTCTATTTTAGATGATACTCATATACTAGTTTATCATTACGATAAGTTTGTTCAGTTAAGACAAAATCACATTTCTTTAAAATAGTGATTGATCCTATATTGTTCATATTCGCAATTGCCAATATCTTATTAATCTTTAACTCTTTCATAATGTATGGTAAGAATGCTTTTAACGCTTGAGAACCATACCCTTTTTTAGTAAAATCTTTTGCTATATGGTAACCTACTTCCCATTGTTTATCTACTAATTGAATAGCTTGTACATAACCGATATTGGTATTGTTTAAAAAGATTGGAAAGACTAATGGACTTGTTAAGCTGTCATAGTTATCCATGAATCTTTTTAATAAGTCAGTTACCTCTTCATTAGATTCAAAATATTCATCTGGTGTAAATGTTTTAACATCGTCATCATGAGAGTTTTTTAAAACATCATTAGCCATTGAAAGATCAAATTTCTTTATAGTTAAGTCTTTTGTTACGATAGGAAAATTAAGCAAAGTATCACCTCTATTTATACTAATAACCTATATAATTATATGAAATATTAGTATTTTATGCAATAAGTATTGAAAATAATTGTCTATCTAATTAAAAGAAAAACCTAACAAAATTATGTTAGGTTAGTAATTAATTTTAGATAGACATAATCCTTGAGCAGGTGCTGATTCTAAATTACTTGGTTTTTCTTTTAAATCTAATAGGTATTGTATATAAGATACCTCTTGTTTATGTAGTCCTACATCAACTAATGCTTTTACGATAAGTCGTACCATATTGTATAAGAAACCATCACCATTTATTTCAATCGTGATATGTTTATCATCTTCTTTGATATCTAAACTATTAATCGTTCTTATTGAAGAATCACTTTGTGCTTTACTAGATTTAAAGGTATTAAAATCATGTTTACCTATTAAACATTTAGATGCTTTAACCATTGCTTTAACATCTAACTTATCTTTAATGTACCAAGCATAGTTATTCTCTCTAGGATCTAGACTCTTACTTATTGTATAAACATAAGTTTTATTCTTTACATCATATCGACAATGAAAGTTGTTAGCTACTTTAGTTATATCTTTAATAATAATATCATTAGGTAGTATATCGTTTAATTCATTGATTGTTTTATTGATAGTGAGATTCGTATTAGTTGTAAACATTACTTTTTGATCAATCGCGTGCACCTTAGCATCAGTTCTTGATGATTCTATGGTTGATATCTCTTGTTTAAAGTAATCTCTAAGTACTTGATTTAATATATCTTGAATGGTGTTTTTATGCTTCTGTTTAGCATAACCACCATAGTTAGATCCATCATACATTAAAGTGATTAGATAGTTAAAAGAAGGAAGCACTTCTTTATTAGCACGTGCTGCCCTCTTTTTTTCTAGATCTTTAATACGTTTCTCTTTGGCAGAAGCCATTAAGCTTCTTCTCCATAAAGTTCGTTGATTTTATTTTGAATGTTTTCATTAGCTAAGAACTCTTCGAAAGTACCTTCGTATACTAAAGCACCTTTAGGTGTAATTTCAATGATTTTATTAGCTAAAGTGTCAATGAATGACATATCGTGAGATGTGAATAATAATGACCCTTTAAATGCTTTTAAACCATCGTTAACCGCAGTGATAGACTCTAAGTCTAAGTGGTTGGTTGGTTGATCTAAAATAATCGTATTAGCATTCGATAACATTAATTTAGAGAACATCATTCTCATTTTTTCTCCCCCTGATAAAACCGATACTTTTTTAAGTGGTTCATCATGAGAGAACAACATCTTACCTAAGTATGAACGACAGTAAGCTTCACCTTGTTCATGACCTGTATATTGTCTTAACCAATCTACTAGGTTAACGTTTCTATCTGAGAAGTATTTTGTATTATCTTTAGGGAAGTAATCTTTCTCTACAGTAACACCCCATTTAATGCTACCTGTATTTGGTGTTAATTCATCCGCTAAGATTTTAAAGACATCTGTTACTAAAGCTTCATTACGTGATTGGAAGTAAACTTTCTCTCCACCACGAATATTAAAGTTCACATTTTCAAATAAGGTAACACCATCTTCAATATAAGATAACCCTTCAACATTAACCACATCATCACCTAGTGTACGTTCACAAGATAATTGAATAAATGGGTATCTTCTTGATGAAGGTTTAATATCATCTAAAGTAATTTTATCTAATAACTTCTTACGAGAAGTTGCTTGTTTAGATTTAGATGCATTGGCAGAGAAACGAGCGATAAACTCTTGTAACTCTTTCATCTTCTCTTCTTTTTTCTTATTTACATCAGTCGCCATTCTGGTTGCTAATTGAGATGATTCCTTCCAGAAATCATAGTTACCAACATACATAGTGGCTTTTTGAAAATCAATATCCATAATATGGGTACACACATCGTTTAAGAAGTGACGATCATGGGATACCACAATAACTGTTTTATCAAAATCTTCAATGAATCTTTCTAACCATTGAATCGCATAGAAGTCCAAGTGGTTGGTAGGCTCATCAAGTAATAAGATATCTGGATTACCAAATAAAGCTTGAGCAAGTAATACCTTAACTTTATCATCCCCTACTAAGTCTTTCATTAACTTAGTATAATCTGTTTCTTTTAACTTTAAACCATTTAATAATTTCTCTGCATCAGCTTCTGCTTCCCAACCATCCATGTTCGCGAAAGCTTCTTCTAACTCAGCAGCACGATAACCATCTTCCTCTGAGAAATCAGGTTTCATATAAATACTGTCTTTTTCTTTCATAATATCATATAGTTCTTTATGACCCATGATAACTGTTTCTAAGACAGGATATTCATCGTATTCAAAATGGTTCTGTTTTAAATAAGAAATACGTTGACCTTTCTCATAGAAAACATCACCTTTAGTTGGTTCTAATTCACCAGATAAAATCTTTAAGAAAGTAGACTTACCTGCTCCATTAGCACCTATAATTCCATAACAGTTACCGTTAGTAAATTTAACGGTTACGTTATTAAATAATTTATCTTCTCCAAATGATAAAGATACATTTGATACATCTATCATAATATCAGCTCCTTTACAACTTTATAATTATACCATTATATAAAGGTAATAATAAAGTGTATTCTTAAAAGATTCAATAAATTAAAAAAGATCCATAGACCTTTTAGATTATATATTTCTTACTAATATCTTAGCGATAGAGTATCCTACTAAGACACCAATTAATGATAAGGATAGATTCAAACCGATATTTAGTATACCATCTAGTATTCTAGATTCATTAAATAAATTAATTGTTTCTAAAGAAAAGGTAGAGAATGTAGATAATCCACCTAGTATACCAGTATTGATTAATAAACGAGTTCTAGGTTTAATATCATAAGATGTATTATTTAACCCTAGAATAAATCCTATTACAACAGCAGCTACTACATTCGCTACTAAAGTAGCATAAGGAAAGTTAATATTAGGAATAATCTTAGTTAGTGCAAAACGTAAGTTTGCACCTATAAATCCACCGATACCTACAATTAATACTTCTAACATATTATCATCCTTACCTATGATTTACTACCAATCCAAAATTTATTGACATAGTCTTTATTGATCGCAAGTTTTAACTCATCATAAACTTTTAAATGACTATGTGTTTCTTCTATTTTCTTTAATAATTCTTCATTTCTATGTTTTAATTTATCAATCTCTTTTTTATTTGGTATACGATTACTTTTAGAAGAATTACATGAACGACACACATAGACTAAATTCCATAAATCATCTGAATATAGGTAGGTCCAAGGTATCACATGATCTACACTTAAATCTTTTTTATCTATTTCACAATTACAGATAAAACAATGATGATGAGGATTTTCTAAATCTAAGAATTTATGAAACTTATTTAGATTCGATCTTTTTATTTCTCTTTCATCCATAATCTTAACTTTTTTATTAATACGAGGACTTGAGTTAAAGTTCTCTAACATCATACCCCAACGATAGTTGATTAAATCAAAGATATCTTGATAATGTGTCGCCAAGGCTTTTATATTAGCTCCATACATATATAAAGAATTATCACTTTTCTTATATTGATAAATATTAGTATATTCATCACCATCAAATCTAAGGAAACGGTAACTAACATCTTGTTTTAATACTCTTACGATATCTTTAATCGTTTGATTATAGTCTTTTATTAATATACCTTCTAATACTTCGTCAGCTTTTTCATACACTATAGGAAGCTTAGTTTGTACGTGATTAAAATAGATGTCTATCAAATTTTTAGTAATCGTTATTATTGTTGCTTGTCCTGGATTAGCTCCTTGGATCATATCAAAAAAGATGGTTTGATTCCAATAGTATTTTAAATATTTCTTTGCGATATCTTCTAGTGTTATTTCAACAATTTCAAAAGGACTAATCTTACTTGATAATTCAATTGATATTTCTACCAATGCTTTAGCCCAAGCCATCTTATAAGTATTTGTATAGTTACATTCTCTAACAATCAATTTGAAATCATGTAGAAAATCTCTTTCTTCTAACAATGTTTGTACAATTAAGTTTTCTTCATTTTTTAAATCTTTAAGATCATATAAAGATATATTATTATCTATTACAATATGTTCTATAATATCTAAAACACCTGATAAATCATTAATATCTTCAGTATTTGAATAGTTTTCCACCAAATCTTTTAGTAAACTTGTATAGTTGTCCTTATCCATACAATCACTCCTTATCTAATCTCCATTATAACATACTATTTTTTACAAAAACATCAAATATTCACTTTTACTATAGGTAAAATATTTTATAATAATAAGGTATTTAAGGGGTTGATAAGATTGAATATACTGAATGAGAATCAAGTAGCTTTTGCACATGAATTTGTTAAGACTGGTGATAGTGGATCAGCTTATAGAAAAGTATATGGTAAAACAAATATATTTATAACACATTTTAAAGTTAAAGCTTTAATGAAAAACCAAGACTTAGTTAAACTAATTGAAGAATTACAAGCACAAAAATCATTGTATTATCAATATCAATTATACAATGGTTTATTGAATCTAGGTAAGGTCGCTACTGTTTTAATAACAACATCTAATTACTTAGTATTTAGACAACCAGAAATTTGGCAATCAATACTTGAATTTATACGATAAATGACTTCTAAACTTTTAAATAGTTAGGAAGTCATTTTATTTAAAGCCAAGAAACTACAATAAGGATGTAATTAATAAACTATAGTTGCTTTATTATACGCAGGTTTAAGAATTTCGTTATAGCGAAGTGTTATTGCTTCTTTCATATATTCTTTACGGATATCCGACATTACTTCTATCCCATCAATGAATGAATAAATTTTCTCTAAATCAATTTTTGGAAATACTCTCAATAATGCTGCTTTAACATTATCAGTTGGGTTTTTAAACATCTCATGATAAAAGATTCGCTTTCCATTATAAGTATATACTGATGTTATATTGTACTCTCTACTCTTAAACAAAGTTGGATTATCAAGATTTATCTCCATATCTTCATCAGACAATAAAGCAGCTAATGATGAACCACAATCGTATATAGGTGCAAATTCAATATCTTTACCATTACTTCTAAGTAGTCCCCAGTTACTAAAATGCCTATCACTATTTCCAATTAAACAATCTATTATAAACATATTATAAAACTCATTTAACAAGTTAGGATATTGTTTGGTTAAAAAGTGATTACTTAATATGTAATCTACAGTTTCAAAAGATATTTTCAATTTTTTTTCACTATCAGATTCATTTTGAAGATACTTAAATTCATATAACTTTTTATCTTCGGCAGTAAAATCTTTACAACCTACAACGAGTTTTCTTGTTCCTTTTTCGTTAGTATAATATCCTAAGTAAGTTTCATGTGTCTTAAAACCACAAATCATAAAGATATGGCTGCCTACATATTCTGAATATTGATTGTTTTTATAGCTTAAAGTATATTTATCTCCTCTAATCGGATCTGGGTATTTAAGCATATAAACATCGCCTTCATAAATAAGTGTAACTTTAACCTCCGATCCTCCAAATTTATTGATATCTCTGATACCCTTATCAAAATCTATCAATCTAATCTTCCTCCTTTTTTCTCTAGTTCTATATCGTATAAATGCCAAAGGTACGAACCTAAATCATAGGCATTATTATCATCGAGTATGCCTAAATTTTGTATACTTTTTATACTGTATAGAACTTGTTCAAGTTTATTTTGTAGTAGAATTAATTTAATATTATCACCTTTTTGTATTTGCAAGATTAAATCATAAAACTCCATTAGGTCCTCACTTAAGATTTCTTTATTTATATATAAATCAGGATGAAATTTAAATTGTTCGTACATATCTCTACCTCTTAAAATTATAGTTTTTCTTAATATGACTAGATTATACCATTTCTATAAATAAATACCTATAAACAATAAAAAGAACTTAGTATTCACTAGGTTCTTTTTATACCTTATAGTTTCTTGAGATAAATGGTATTTCTTCTACATCATCAACAATGTTTAACTTTAAACTTAACATGAAGTAGTATCCTGATAGGATGTTGAATAAATCAAATAAGATAGGATCAACCTCATGTCCTTGATGATTATGACGATACATTAATCTTACTAATGATTTCGCATCTACTCTTAGTTCATGAGCTAGACATGCTCTGAATGAACCTTGAGGTAATGTAAAGGCACCAACTGAATCTTTATATTGTTCGTTTAAAGAATCAACGATAGATACAATATTATCTACCTCTTCTCTAGTAACAGAGTTAGGTGTTCTTAAACAGGCATTGGCATGATAGATTAAATCTCCTATCATAGCTAGTTGATCATATAAGTCTTTATCATCGATACATAAAGCTCTTAATTGACCTGTTTTAGAAGTTAGATGATCGGTTGCTAGTTCATAGTCACATCTTAAATCATCATATTTATCTGATAAGAATGGATAGGCTTCATATTTAGAACGATACATTATTTGTCCTCCTTCTTGTTTACAATCTCTTCCCATTTAGATAGAGAATCAATCATATATTTAGCGATATCTACATCATATATATTTTTTAAAAAGTTAGGTGTGATGATATCTTTAGCTTTACCATAACCTTGTATATGTCCTTGTTTTAAGAATAAAACATTGTCTGTTAAGTTTAAAGCTAAGTTAATATCATGGAAGACACCAATAACACTAACATTGTTTTCTTTAGAATATTTCTTTAATTCTTGGATTAATTCAATTTGGTTTTTAATATCTAGATGATTGGTGGGTTCATCTAATAAGATGATATCTGGTTGTTGGACCATCGTTTGAGCCAAGAAGACTCTTTGTAATTGTCCACCTGATAGTTCATCTAACTTCTTATCTTTCATTTCATCTAAACCAGTCTTTTCTAACCATTCATTGACAATGGCTTCATCTTCTTTAGATGGACTAGAACCTAGGATAGTTTTTTTCATATATTGGTATCTACCTAACATAACTGCTTGATAGATGGTATATGGGAAATAAACTTGGGTTATTTGAGACATGAATGACATCTTAGAAGCGATTTGTTTACGAGATAATTCTTTTAAGTTGACACCATCTAAAATAACGGTGCCTTGGTATGGTAATAAACCAGCAATTGATTTTAGTAAAGTTGTTTTACCACAACCATTAGGACCTAATAAACAAAGACATTCTCCTTTTTTTACAGAAAGAGAGATATCATGTAAGACTTGATAGTCATCAAAGAAGGTATTTAAATGTTTAACTTCTAACATAATCTAACCTCTTTTCCTAAAGAAGATATAGGCAAAGAATGGTGCGCCTATTAATGCGGTTACTGCTCCTACTGGTAGTTCTGATGGTGAAACTAAGACTCTACCTATTAAGTCAGATAAGACCATAAAGGTACCTCCAAATAAGGCAGAGGTTGGTATAACTAGTTTATGGGTTGTACCAAATATCTTTCTGACTACATGAGGGGCAATTAAATCCACAAATCCAATGATCCCAACAAAGGCAACAGCACTTCCTGTAATTAAAGAAGCGATTGATATTAAGAGTATTTTAATCTTCTTTAAGTTAACACCAATAGATTGAGCTTGATCTTCTCCAAATGTCATAATATCCATTTCTTGAGAGTATCTCATTAATAAGAAGATTGATATCACAGTGATTAGTAATGTAATCCCTACATGTGACCAATTTTGACCTGCAAAAGAACCTAGTTGCCAAAGGATTAATTGTTCCATAAATTGTCTAGCTAAAGCAAAGAATAGTGTTAGTAAGGCATTGACAAATAATGAGAAGACCATACCAACTAAGATGATTGTTTGATTAGAGAGTGATTTATCTATTTTAGATGTCATTGCCATGACTAGTAAGACAGTGATTAATCCACCAATAAATCCTACAAATGGTAGACCGAAGGCTCCCATTAAAGGAATGTTGATACCAAAGACAATCATGATTGCTGCACCTAGTGATGCACCAGAAGAGACACCTAATGTATAGGAAGATGCTAGGGGGTTACGTAGAATACTTTGCATAACTGTACCAGATGCTGCTAAACCAGCACCAACAATGAATGCCATAATTGATCTTGGTAATCGTATGTTCCAAATGATAGATGCAGTTGATGCAGAGATATCACTATCTAATGGGGTATTAAATAGGTGATGACTTATGATATTAATAATTTGATTGATTGGGATATTTACTGATCCTATTCCAACAGCAATCATTAAAGAAAGAAAACTTATAAAAATAAGAATCAATAATTTAAATGATATTTTCATAAGTCACCTGCTTTCTTAATATTTAAATGTTAATAATAATTATAGCACCATATCCTAATTAAAATGCTTGATTAAATAATGTGATACTTTAGTTTGCAAGTGATGCAAATTGTTCTGGATAGACCGCTTTAGCTATTTCAATAATACCACGAGTGATTCTAGTGTTTGGTAATGAAGTCGTTGCATTATCAATATAGAATACTTGATGATTGGCTACTGCTGATACATTTTGCCAAGCTGGTCTAGCTAAGATTTCTTCTACTGGATTAGGCATGAAGTTCACGTTAGTTAAAATCACATCTGGATTAGCAGCTACAGCTGCTTCTTCAGTAACTGGAACCCATGAAGTTTGATCTGCTAGGATATTTTTAACACCAGCTATTTCTAACATTTCATTTAAGTAAACACCTTGTCCAAATGAGAAGATATCTGGAGATGGACTAATTTCAAATAAAGCTGTTTTTTGATCTGTAATAGTAGAAGATATTGCCTTTACCGCATCAATATCACTTTGCATGTTATTGATTAATTCAGTACCTTTATCTTGTACTTGTAAGGCTTGTGATAAGAAAGACATATCATCTTTAATATCTTGAATGGTATTAGGGGTTGGGAATTGAACAACTGAAATACCAGCATCAATTAATGGTTTAAAGATCGCATCGTTCATCCCAAATGAAATCTCTGATGCGAATACCACATCTGGATTTAAGTTTAATAATACTTCCATATTTGGATTTATGATATCAACTTGTGGTAATGAAGATAATCCTTCAGTATATAAAGGTGATTGTGTATCTGTAGCAACAATTTTATCCTTTAAACCTAAATCTTCTATTGATTGGGTTAAAGCTGGTGATAAAGATACAATGGTTTGAATGTCACTAGGTACAACGACTTCATGTCCTGCACGATCGGTAGTAGACCAACCTTCACTAGTAAAGTTTGATGAAGCATTATTGCCACATCCAGTAATGCTAAGCATTAAGATAAATGCCAATGATAATAAGATTTTTTTCATAATAAATAATTCCTTTCAATTTTTAAGGAATGCCTAGGCAAAGAATTGTAAAAATAAATAAAGAAAAACACACCTTTTCTAGAAAGTGTGTTGAACAGTTATTCTTTGCCCAAAACAATTTTCCCACCGAAAATGTTAATGATTAATTAGGCAAGTTCCTGACTTATCTTGAATATCTAGCTTCACAGTAGCGGGGGCTGTACAGGCATTTCCTGTTTCCTTGTCACTAATTAAAATATTAAATTTACTTAAAAAGTATACCATAGTAAACTCATATCGTACAAGTTAATATGTAATTAATTATAATAAAACCATAAACTCATTTTAAATAAGTTTATGGTTTATTTTTATGCTTCTACTAAATTGCTTTTTACCGTGATACCCATGTTTAATGATTTTCTTACTCTAACACCAATTAATGAAGCCATGATAGCCTGTACTGGGTTAGTAACAATGAATGGCATGAATCCACTAGCTAAAGCCATTGTAAATGGAATATCTACAACGTTGGCCATACGCCAAGTTCCTACTGTAATTAAGATCATTGTCATTAAGATATTCGCAAATATAACACTAGCTATATGTTTTGGTAATTTCTCAATTAATAATCCAATCATAAATACCATGATTGGGAAAAACATGATGTAACCACCAGTAGGACCGAATAAGATAATTCCTAGTCCTCCAGACATTCCCGCAAATACAGGTAATCCAATAGCACCCATTAATACATATACCAATGTAGCCATTGTTCCATATTTCTTACCAAATACAGTAGCCATTAAACCTAAAGCTAACGGTTGTGCCGTATTTGGAACCAATGGAAATGGAATGGTAATTTGTGCTAGTATCGCAATGATGACAGCACCTACAGCAGGATATACAATCCCTCTTACTTTACTATTATTCATTCTTAAAATTCTCCCCTAAATATATCTATTCTAATTAGATATTTTACACTATAAATAATCTTTAAACAAGACCGTTTTGCATCTTAAATGCCTTTAACGTATTAAATAACAACATGGTAATTGTCATTGGTCCTACCCCACCAGGAACTGGTGTAATGTATGATGCTTTCTTTGATACTTCATCATAGTCAACATCACCAACAATCTTACCATCTACTCTATTAATACCAACATCTAATACAACAACACCATCTTTAACCATGTCTGCTTTTAAGAATTTAGGTACTCCTAATGCAACAACTACAATATCTGCTTGTTTAGTGATATCAGATAAGTTTTTAGTCTTAGAGTGAGTAATGGTTACAGTTGCATGTTCTTTCAATAATAAAGCAGCAATTGGTTTACCAACGATGTTTGATCTACCAATTACCACAACGTTTTGTCCTTCAATAGGTATATTGTAGTACTTTAATAACTCTACCATTCCAGCTGGTGTACATGGTTCTAATGTTTCTAAACCAATTGATAAGCCACCAACTTGTTCTGGATGAAAACCATCTACATCTTTTGAAATATCAATGTTCTTGATTACTTCTTGTTCATCGATATGTTTAGGTAAAGGTAATTGTACTAGGATACCATTAACATCTTTATCTTTGTTTAACTTATCAATTAAAGCTAATAATTCTTCTTGAGTCACTTCTTCTGGTAATTCGATATTCTCAGAATCAAATCCTACTTCTAAAGCAGCTTTCTTCTTTGAGTTTACATAAGATTGACTTGCTGGGTTAGCACCAACAATGATTACTTTTAAATTAGGTTTTTTACCTGTTTTTTCAACTAATTCCTTAGTTTCTTCAGTAATCTGATTTCTTAAATGTTGGCCTACTAATTTTCCATCTATTACTTGCATAATATCTCCTTTCTATAAGGTTATATCATTTTTGATATATTCTATTAATTCTTCTTTATCTTTTAGATTCTCACAATCTGGAATTGCTTGAATGATCGATTCTTTGTTAAAGGTAATACCTTTAAGACTGTCTTGTATCTTTAAAATCCAATCTGAATCTAGAGCATCTGAATATACAGTAGCACTTTCTACAATCCCATTATTAACCTCTAGATTAAAGATGATTTCTCCAAAAGAGAAACGATTCTTTGTTTCATAGTTGAATGGTGAGACAGGACCTAACTTCCAATCATCACTAGAATAGTATTCTACTAAATCAGTTAGTTCTTCTTGATCAATATCACTGTCTTTAATTTCATGTAGTTCTTGATTGTATACTTCTTTAAATGCTTTTAATAGTTCTACTTGAAGTTTCTCAATCGTTATTTCAGGGTTTAGTTCAGCTAAGTTCACAACCCTAGATCTAACAGATGTAACTCCTTTAGATTCTAATTTTTCTTTAGATGGGTTTAAGAAATTCACTAACTTAGACATATCGGTATTAACTAAAAGTGTACCATGTTGCACATTCGCATGCTTTGTTTTACGAAAGGCATTGCCAGAGAATTTCTTACCATCGATTAATATATCGTTACGCCCAATTTTTTGAGCATCTAATCCAAAAGTAGAAACAGCTTTTCTAATGACTTCAATTTGTTTATCTAAATCATATAAGTGAGGAGGTGCGATAAAGGTAAAGATTTGATTGCCTAAATCTTGGTAGACAGCTCCGCCACCAGTAATCCTTCTCATTAATGAACCATTATCTTCATTGAAAGCTTCTAAACGTACTTCACGCCAAGCATTTTGGTTTTGACCAATTACTACTGTATTGTCGTTTTGCCATAGATAGAAGATAACTTCATCCGATTTAACGTTGTTCGTTAGAATTTCTTCAATCGATTGATTAATATATGGTACATGTGATTTTGAAATATAATATGAAATCATAAGAATCCCCTTTTTTTATTATCTTTTTCTTGCGGGTGCGATATGTACCGCATGACCATAGAAGTTTTCTGCAGCTTCTAATACACCTTCAGAGAAGGTAGGATGTGGTTGAATAAACGATTGAATTTCTTTAGCCGTTAACTTCTTACCAATAGCAAAAGTTAACTGAGAAATAATATCGGTACCAGAACCACACATTAATGAAGCTCCTAATAATACACCAGAATCTTGATCAAAGATTAATTTGATAAAACCACGATCTAAATCTTCAATGATTGATTTCGCATTACCAGTTGTTAAGTATTTAGATACTTTAACATTTAATCCTTGTTCTTTAGCTTGTGATTCAGTTAAACCTACAGCAGCAATTTCTGGGTTTGTATAAACACAAGCAGGAATTAAATCCATATTTACTGTTGGTTCGTGTCCTTGAATATAATCAACAACATTGGTACCTTGTGCACTAGCTACGTGAGCTAATTGAATAACACCAGCACCAACATCACCAATCGCATAAACATTAGGAATCGATGTTTCAAATTTATCGTTGATCACAATCCCACGATCCATTTTTAAATCTAATCCTTCACCAATTAATCCATCGGTATTGGCAACACGACCAATCGCAATTAAGACTTTCTCTGCCTTAACAGAGTCTATTCCTTTTTTACCTTCAAAGAACACTTCTAGTTGCCCATCAGTTTCTTTGATCTCTTTAACCATAGATGATGTATTTACCACAACACCAGCCTTTTTAAATGACATAGCTAGTGATTGACCCATCTCTCTATCCATCGTAGCTAACAGTCTATCCATCGCTTCTATAATTGTTACTTGAACACCTAAGTTCGCATAAACACAAGCCATTTCTACACCGATAACACCACCACCTACAATCACTAATGATTTTAAGTTTTGATCGTTATCCAGTAATTGATCACTTGTTACGACACCCTCTAAATCAGCACCTGGAATCGGTGGAACAAACGGCTTAGCACCAGTTGCGATAATGATGTTTTTAGTTTCTAGAACCTCATCATTACATAACTTTACTTTACCTTGTTCAATGATGGTTGCTTTATTGTTATAGACATCCACATGGTTAGCCTTTAACAATCCCGCAATACCTTCTCTTAATTTTAAAGAGACATCTTCTTTTTTATCTTTCATTTTCGCCATATCATAAGAAGGGGAAGAAGCTAGAATCCCAACTTCTTCTCCCTGTAACATCTCATGATATACTCGTGATAAGTGTAAATAAGTCTTAGTAGGAATACATCCTCTGTTTAAGCATGTTCCACCTAATTCTCTCGCTTCTACTAAAGCAACTTTTAAATCTTCTTGGGCTGCTCTAATAGCGGCTACATAGCCACCAGGCCCTCCACCAATAACGACTAAATCATAATTAGACATTTGGTGTCCACCTTACAATTGGATTACGTGCAGCACCTAATTCATCTGGACGACGAACCACAGTCGTTTGTGGGAACTTAGCTGCTAAGCTATTGTCTGCCTTTACATCATCATAAATCTTGATATAAGTATCAGCTACCCAATCCAACATTTCTTTTCCTTCTGTTTCAGTAGGTTCTACCATTAACGCTTCAGGAACGATTAATGGGAAGTACATCGTAGGAGCCATCATTCCATTATCTAAACAAGCTTTAGCGAAGTCTTTAGCTGTAAATCCTTCTTCTTTAGCTTCTTTTTCCATTGAAATAATAAACTCATGCATACATAAACCTTTATTGAAGATTTCAAATCTTTCAGCTAATCTTTCTTTTAAGTAATTCGCATTTAAGACCGCATGTTTAGCCATTAATGGAATACCTTCAGATCCATAAGATTGAACGAAAGCTAATGCTCTTAAAGTAATACCAGTATTACCATAGAATGAATGGATATTTCCAATTGACTCATCGAAGTCTTTAAAGATATAACCATTTCCTTCAGCCATAATTCTTGGTTCTGGTAAATGCTTCGCTAAGAATTCCTTACATCCGATAGCTCCAGATCCTGGTCCTCCACCACCATGAGGTGTAGAGAATGTTTTATGTAAGTTTAAGTGGATACAATCAAATCCCATATCTCCTGGTCTAATTACACCAGCGATCGCATTTAAGTTTGCACCATCGTAGTAACATAAACCACCAGCATCATGAATCATCTTTGTGATTTCTAAGATATTCTCTTCAAAGATACCTAATGTATTAGGATTTGTCATCATAATACCAGCTGTATTTTCATTGATTACTGATTTTAATTCTTCTAAATCAATACAACCATTTTCATTAGATTTAATATTGATTACTTTCATTCCACACATTTGTGCCGTTGCAGGGTTAGTACCATGAGCTGAATCAGGGATGATAACCTCTACTCTGTTTGATTGTCCAATTTCTTGGAAGTGTTTCTTAAACATCATTAATGAAGCAAACTCTCCATGAGCACCAGCTGCAGGTTGGAATGACATAACATCCATCCCTGTAATTTGTGCAAATGATTGGTTCGCAACATCTAAAGCTTCTAAAACACCTTGTACTGTATGAACTGGTTGTAATGGATGAATATCCGCAATACCAGGCATACCAGCAACACGATCATTAATCTTAGGATTGTACTTCATCGTACAAGAACCTAATGGATAGAAACCATCGTTAATACCGAAAGTTCTTGATTCTAAAGCCGTATAGTGTCTAGAAATATCTGTCTCACTTAATTCAGGTAATCCAGCTTTTTCTTTACGTTTAAATTTAGAAGGTACTTCTACAACAGGAACATCAGATTTTGATAAATATTCTGTCTTTCTACCAGGGATTGATTTTTCAAATAATAATTCCATTATGCTACCTCCTTAACTAATTTAACTAGTTGATCAATTTCTTCTTTGGTATTCATCTCAGTAGCACACCATAAAATACCTTCAGGAATTACTAATCCACCTAAAATATCGTTTTCTTCTAAGTGAGCCATTAACTTTTCAGCATCACCCTTATATTCAGTTACAAACTCATGGAAGAACTCACCAGAGTATTTTAATTTTAATCCAGCTTTCTCTAATTCTGAAGCCATATAATGAGCTTTAGAGTAACATAAGTTCGCAACATCTTCCATACCTTGAGGTCCCATAGAAGACATGTATACAGAAGCTGCGATAGCGATTAATGTTTGGTTAGAACATACGTTAGAAGAAGCTGTCTCTCTACGAATATGTTGTTCACGAGCTTGCATTGTTAAAACGAATGAACGCTTTCCATCTTCATCAGTTGTTTGACCAACGATACGTCCTGGAATGTTACGAGCCATTTTCATTTTACAAGCCATGAATCCTAAGTAAGGACCACCAAATGACATTGGGATACCTAAAGGTTGTCCTTCACCAACAGCAACATCTACATCTAATGCACCCATTGATTCTAATACAACAGAAGCAATTGGATTTACTACCGCAATTACTTTTAATCCTAATTCATGAGCTACTTCAGTAATTGAAGCTACATCCTCAATTAATCCGTAGTAGTTTGGTTGTTGGATGACGATTGAAGAAACACTTGTTAAGTCCGCATTTCTTAAAGCATCTAAATCAACTAAACCATCTTTAGTTGGTAAGTAAGTTGTTTGTGCATCGTAAGCCCATTGGTATGATTCAATCGTCGAGAAAATTCTAGGATTAACCCCACCTGATACTAATGTATCATTTTTCTTTTTACGAGAATCTCTACACATTGATACCGCTTCTGCAGCTGCAGAACCACCATCATAAACAGAAGCGTTAGAAACATCCATTCCAGTTAACTGGCAGATCATTGTTTGGTATTCAAAGATCGCTTGTAATGTCCCTTGAGAAATCTCTGCTTGGTAAGGTGTATAGTTCGTTTTAAATCTTTCTTTTCCAGCCATTTCTGGTACGATTGCTGGAATGTAGTGACGATAAGCACCAGCACCTCTAAAAATAGTAGAGAATACTTTGTTTTTCTTTGCATAACCATCAAAGTTGCGTTGAATATCAATCTCTCCAACTTTAGCTGGAATCTTTAATTCTTTAACGATTAACTCTTGTGGTAAATTCGCATATAAATCATCTAATGATTTTAAATTTAACTTCTCAAGCATCTCTGCTACTTGAGCATCAGTATTTAATAAATAACCCATTCTTATTTATCCTCTTTAATAAATGCCTCATATTCTTCGGCAGATAATAAATCATCTGTATGTGTTACATCTTCAATTTTAACAAACCAAGCTTCGTATGGTTTTTCATTGATTAATTCTGGTGAATCTAATAATTCTTCATTGATTTCTTTAATTGTTCCTGTTAATGGAGAGAATACATCAGATACTGCTTTTACTGATTCAACATCACACATAGGTGTAGCTGCAGTTACTTCATCTCCTACTTCTGGTAAGTTAACAAATACTAATCCACCTAATTGCTCTTGAGCAAAATCAGTGATACCTACAGTTGTATAACCATCTTCAACTTTTAACCATTCATGATCTCTTGTGTACTTTAATTCTTTTGGAATATTCATTTTTAATTTCTCCTTAAATTTTAAATTTTTTTATTTAGGTTCCTTGTAGAAAGGAGCCTCGATCACTTCAACATCAACCTTACGACCACGTACGTCAACTTGAAGTTGTTTCCCTAATTCACTTACTGATTTATCAACGATAGCTAAAGCTCCCGCAAAATCAACATATGGTAACTTCGTTCCTGATGTTGTGATACCAACTTTCTTATCACCATCATAAACATCAGAACCACCACGAACAATCCCACGACCTGTTACTTTTAAACCAACACGTGTGTTCTTGTGTTCTTTTGTATTTAAAGCTTTCTTACCAATGTAATCCGCTTCCTTATCTAACTTAACTGAGAATCCAATACCAGTCTCTAATGGATCGATTGACTCATCCATATCGTTACCATATAAAGGTAATCCTGCTTCTAAACGAAGTGTATCTCTCGCTACTAAACCAGCTGGTACAATATTGTATTTCTTACCTTTTTCTAATAATAAATCCCATAGGTATTTTGTATCTTTTTCATCACAGTAGATTTCATATCCAAATGATCCAGTATAACCAGTTCTAGATATTAATACTTTAACATCTCCTAATTGAGCATCTTCTTTTAATGAGAAGAATGGTACTGGAATATCAGATTCAGGCATTAAATCTTTGATTAAGTCTTTTGATTTAGGTCCTTGTAAAGCGATTAAACCAATTGAATCAGAGATGTTTTCTAACTTAGCATCTCCTATTAAATGTTTTTCAATCCAAGCGTAATCTTTATCAATGTTAGCAGCGTTTACTACTAAACGATACGATTCTTCTCCTAAACGATAAACTAGTAAGTCATCGATGATTCCACCAGTCTCTGTCAACATTGGTGTATATCTAACTCTTTCAACTTTAAGATTTAAGATATCACATGGTAATAATAAATCTAATGTTTTTTGGGCATCTTTACCAACTAAGTTAAATTCTCCCATGTGTGAAACGTCAAACATTCCCACATCATTTCTTACACCATTATGTTCTGTGTTTACATCAGAATATTCTAATGGCATAGAGTAACCTGCGTATGGTCCCATCTTCGCATTTAAAGCGATATGGCTATCATATAAAGGCGTTTTTTTCTCCATTAATTTCCCTCCTAATTATATTAATTCCATTTGATATTATAACATTAAAATTACATAATATTAATACAAAAAAACTTACAAATTATGATTATTTTAATATTTATTAATTAAAGGCAATTTGTTAGACAAATAGTAAAATACTTGTTAGATTAAGTTAATATATAATACAAGGAAGTGGCTTATTTTGAATGGAAATATAATCTATGGAAAAGACGTTGCTAAGAAAATCTTAAGTGACATAAACATGCTTAAACAACAATGTAATGATCATGAAATCACTACCGCTATTGTTAGGGTTGGACATAATGGTGATGATATCGCTTATGAAGAATCAATTGTTACTAATTTTAAAAAACTAGGTTTGAATACAGTAAAGAAAACCTTTGAACATGCGATTGATCATGATGAATTTATTAAGGAGATAGATGCTTTAAATAAAGATCAATCGATTACTGGAATGATAATACTATGTCCTTTACCACAACATATCAAGATGGATGAAGTGGCTCAACTAATCGATCCAGATAAAGATTTAGATGGTATCTCATATACTAATATCGCAAGACTATTCTCTAATGAAGGTTTAGGGTTTGCACCATGTACACCTACAGCTGTACTAGAATTATTAGACTATGCTAATGTGGATGTGGTTGGTAAAGATGTAACGATAGTAGGTGCTGGATTTGCGGTAGGTAGACCCTTATCTGTTTTATTACAAGCAAAACAAGCAACGATTACATCAACAAATGTTAAAACAAAAGATTTACTAGATCACACCAGAAATGCCGATATTGTGATAGCGGCAGCTGGTGTTAAACACTTAATTAAAGAACAACACATTAAAGAAGGAACGATTGTTATTGATGTTGGTGTCAATATTGATAATGATGGTAAGATGTTTGGTGATGTGGACTTTGATAATGTCAGAGAAAAAGCTAGATTTATTACACCTGTACCAGGTGGAGTTGGCTCTATTACCACAAGCATACTAGCTAAAAGAGTTATACAAGCTAAACTAATACAAGAAGAAAAGGCCAAGTTACTTAATAAGTAACTAGCCTTTTTTATTTAATATTTAAGCTTTTTTTAATGCTCCAACTTTGTTAGTCATTGATTTGACTTCATTTTCAATCACATCTTCACTACCTTTAGTTACTTCATAATACGATACATATTTCTCATTGGCAAAGTAATTGTTCTTTAATGCAACAATTACATTTACTTGTTTGATGATCGCTATTAAGTTAGGTAATACCATGATTAATAAAACGATGTTCGCAATATTGAATGCTAAAGATACTCTTACCATTGATGAAACAATTACGATAGGAATAAATAACAGACGATAGATTGTTTGTGATTTTGTACCGAATAATGATTCCATACCCTTTAAACCATAATAAGATACACCAAATATTGTAGTGATCGCAAAACTTGAAATAACGATAGCCATTAATGGATGGGCAATAACATCTCCCATAGGTAGAGAAGCTCTCATTGCTTCCATGATTAATGGTGTACCATTTAAGATGTTTCCATTAGCATCTAATGATTGCCATACAAGAGACCCATCAGCATGTGTAGCACTTAAGATAACTAAAGCGATTAATAAACATACAACATGTGTATCGATGAATACTTCCATTACTCCCCAGAAACCTTGTTTTACTGGATGGTTAACTTTAGCACTCGCATGAGCGATAGGTGCTGTTCCACAACCTGCTTCATTTGATAAGATACCTCTAGTGATACCGATACGAATCATAGCTGCGATAGCTGCACCAGTTAATCCACCAGCACTTGCTCTTCCAGATAAGGCACCTGTTACAATAGAATATAAAGCTGCAGGTACATTACCAATGTTCATAATAATTGCTACTAGACACATTGTAATCGTTAGTAACGCCATTGTAGGAACTGTTTTCTCTGCAACTGCTGCAATACGTTTAATACCACCTACGATAACTAAAGCTACGATAATTGCGGTAACAACTCCGATTGCTGGAATAGGAATTACTGGCCATGCGGTATGAATAGAAGCCGCAATTGATTGACCTTGAATTAAGTTACCTAAAGTTAAAGCTGCTAAGATAACACCAATCGTAAAAATAGTACCTAATATTTTTCCAATAACTGGATAATCTTTAAAAGCTAATTGAATATATGAGAATGGTCCACCTGTCCAATTACCTTGGTCGTTTTTTAAACGATAATGAACCGCTAATGTGATTTCACTGAACTTGATTGCCATTACAAAGATACCAGCAAGCATCATCCATAAGACTGCACCTGGACCACCAATAGCGATTGCTGTTGCTGTACCAGTAATTGTTCCAACACCTAATGTCGAAGACATCGCTGTTGTTAAAGCCGCAAACGGTGAAATGTCACCATTTGAATCGTTGTTTTTTTCTAATAATTTACCTAATGTGTTTTTGTAAATGTAACTAAAGCTAGAGAACTGTAACCAATTTAATTTCGCGCTGACATAAATTGCTGTGGCAACGAAGAAAAATAAAATCGGCATGCTCCAAACCATGTTGTTAAGTTGTGCGATAAGATCATATAGTCTATCCATAACTGTAATACCTTTAGAACTATGTTTTTATAGTTCTCCCTTTCTGTTTATTTTTGAATATGAGCATAAGTATACACGAACAAAATAGGTTATGTTCAAAATATGCTCATTCTTTTTACATTTGTAAATATTTATTATTTATGATAATTTTTTATAAGATAAAACTAAAAAAGAGCTAGATAACTAGCTCTTTAAGTATTAACTATTAATTAGATCTTTTCAGCTGCTCCAGAAACTAAACCTTTTTCTTTTGCTACTGCTTCACCAATAACGTCTTCTTTACCTTGAGTTACTTCATACCAAGAAACATATTTAGCTCCTGTGAAGTAGTTTTGAGTTAACGCATTAACAACATCCATAGATGCAACTAAGGCAATTAAGTTGGGAACAACCATTACTAACATGAAGATGTTAGATAAGTTGAATGCTAAACCAACACGTACTAAAGTACCGATTAATACGAATGGGATAAATACGATTCTGAAGAAAATTTGAGATTTAGTTCCGAATAAGTATTCCATACCTTTTAATCCGTAGAATGAGAATCCAAACATAGTAGTTAATGCGAATAATGTAATAACTGTTGCTACGATTGGAGGTGCAATAATGTTACCCATTGGTAATGATTGTCTCATTGCTTCCATTAATAAAGGTGCACCATTGATTAATGTACCATTTTCTAAAATGTTGTCCATTACGTAAGATCCATCTGGGTTTGTAGCTGATAATACAACTAATGCTACAACTAAACACATTACATGTGTATCAACGAATACTTCTACGATTCCCCAGAAACCTTGTTTTACTGGATGATCAACTTTTGCTGTCGCATGAGCGATAGGAGCAGAACCTAAACCACCCTCATTCGATAAGATACCACGAGTGATACCAATTCTAATAGCTGCTGCTAAACCAGCACCTGCAACACCACCTACTGCAGCTCTACCACTGAAGATGTTAGTGAAGATAGAAACGAATGCATGTGGAATTTGTTGGATGTTCATGAAAATCGCAACGATACAAGCAATGAACATGATTACTGTCATTGTTGGAACTGTTTTCTCAGCAACTTGTGCGATACGAGTGATACCACCTAAGATTACTAAACCAACAACGATTGAAGCTACGATACCAATTCCTAATAATGGAACTTGTGGGAATCCTGAGTTAATCGCTGATGCTAATGATTGACCTTGGATCATGTTTCCTAATGTGAATGATGCCATGATTGCACCAACTGAGAAGAATGCAGCTAAGAATTTAGCAAGACCTTCATGGTTTCTAAATGCATGCTTGATGTAGTAGAAAGGACCACCTGTCCAGTTACCTTGGTCATTTTTCTCTCTGTAGTGAACCGCTAATACTAACTCTGAGTATTTTACTGCTAAAGCGAATAAAGCAGCAAACATCATCCAGAATACCGCACCAGCACCACCAACTACGATCGCAGTTGTCGTACCAACTAATGTACCAACCCCTAAAGTTGAAGACATTGCAGTTGTTAATGCTGCGAAGGCAGAAACGTCTCCCTCACCTTTGTTTTCATTCTTTTCTAATAATTTACCGAATGTTTGTTTCATTGCATAGTTAAACTTAGTAAATTGTAACCACTTTAACTTAACAGAAACGAAAATCGATACCGCAACGAATGCGAATAATACTGGTAATGACCATACTAAACTGTTTAAATGGCCAATAAAATCATATAATGCTTCCATAATTCCCCTTTGGTATATCTTGTATACCTTCCTTTCATTTTTTATAACTGAAGTTTCTTAGATTTGTTTAAGGATCTATTATTTTGACCTTGTTAATAATTAAATCTAATAAACACAAGTTATACTTAAATATATTATATTAAAAAATAGTTAAGACATAATTAAATTTGCTTTAAAAAATAGCGCTATCATTTTTTTAGTAATTTATATAAAAAAAGATCTACAAATTAATGTAGATCTTTTAGTTTAAAATTAAGCTTCGTTTTTAACTGCTGCTGGTACTCCGTTAGAAATTTTTCCAACTTCTTTACCAATAACATCTTCAGCTCCTTGTTTTACTTCATAGTAAGAAACATATTTAGCTCCTGAGAAGTAGTTATTAGTGATTGCTTGAATTACTTTTACTGAAGCAACAATCGCAATTAAGTTAGGAGCAACCATACCGAATAATACGATATTTGATAAGTTGAACGCTAAACCAACTCTTACTAATGCAGCTAAGAATACGATTGGGATGAAGATAATTCTGTAGATAATTACAGATTTAGTTCCGAATAAATACTCCATACCTTTAACTCCGTAGAATGAGAATCCAAACATAGTAGTTAAAGCGAAGATTGAGATTACAGATGCAATGATTGGAGGTGCGATTAATTCACCCATTGGTAATGATTGTCTCATTGCTTCCATTACTAATGGTGCACCAGTAATGAATCCGTGATCTGTCATTGTATGCCATACATAAGTTCCATCAGCATATGTAGCAGTTAATACTACTAATGCGATAATTAAACACATTACATGAGTATCGATGAATACTTCCATGATTCCCCACATACCTTGTTTGATTGGGTGATCAACTTTAGCTGTCGCATGAGCGATTGGAGCCGATCCCATACCACCTTCGTTAGATAATAATCCACGAGTGATACCAATTCTGATAGCTGCTGCTAATGCTGCACCTGCTGCACCACCTGCTGCTGCTCTACCATTGAATGCGTTTGTAAAGATTGAAGTTACTGCGTAAGGTACGTTAGAGAAGTTCATAATGAT
>Ga0268261_10000353_pt1 | contig 28405 bp, 23 predicted proteins | sample TergutNc150P1_FD_190353 | JGI IMG/M metagenome (GOLD analysis project Ga0268261, IMG submission 190353) | Nasutitermes corniger P1 segment gut microbial community from laboratory colony in Florida, USA - Nc150 P1 (SPAdes) (version 2) | ecosystem: Host-associated > Arthropoda: Insects >... | reverse complement strand
TCTTCTTTTAATAGAAACACCAGCTAAACCTACAACAGCCATTGCACATGCTCCAGCAGCATATAATGCACCTGATTGTGGCATATCACCATTGTTATTATTGTTGTTTCCATTTGATGCTGATTCTTCACCAGGCTCTTTATCTTTATCTCCAGTTTCTAATCCACCAACATTATCAGATCCGTTATTTCCGTTGTTTGAACCGTTATTTCCATTATCAGAACCATTACTTCCATTACCAGAACCATTATTTCCATTACCAGAACCATTGTTTCCATTGTCGGTACTTTCTTGCCAGTTAGCAACCAATCCAATAGTTGTACTAGTAATGACTTCGTTTTGATCTGGCATAGCAACTCTTCTTAAAGACTGAGTTTGAGTTAAGAAACTCCATCCAATGAAGTCATATCCTTCTCTAGTAGGTACACAGTTAACTTCAGATAATTTCATTCCTACTCTAACTTGTAAATCACTAGGACAAGTTGAACCTTCACCTAATTGTAATTCAACTGTAATGATAACTCCTTCGTCTAGGTTAATTGCTTCACCATCGAAATTAATATCATAGTTGTTTAGTACGTGGAAGTTATCTCCAAGACTAGAACTAGTTGGATTAATGTTACTTGCCAATACAAATGAAGCTGTAGCTAATGTTGCTTTTGATGCTTTATTTGATGTGAAAATAACATCTTTTGAAATATCTAAAGCATCGTAGTTCATTGCACTTCTTTCTAATGCTTCATAGTAGATTGCTCCACCATTGTTTGTAGCAGTAGAGTTAGAAATTATTCCATTAGTCATAACAAGCTCAGAACCTGTTGTTAAGTAGATTGCTCCACCATTGTATGCTGTTGAATCTGAAATTAAACCACCATTGATTTCAACTATTGCTAAACCTTGTCTAGAGTATGCGTAAATTGCTGATCCTCTTGATTCTTCTGCTTTGTTTGTATTAGATCTAATTTCTCCACCATTCATTACGAATAATGCTTCACCACGAGTATTTAAACTGTTGTCTTGACCACCCCAGTTTAATACACCAGCACCACTAGTTGCTGTGTTGTTACTAATACTTCCACCATTCATTGTGAATGTTGAGAATAAATTCGCAACACCACCACCGGAGTTTTGATTGTTGGTGTTATTTGAAATGGTTCCACTATTCATAACGACATATGCACCATCTAAATTATAGATTCCTGCACCTGAATCATTTTGAGTAACGTTCTGTGTAATTAAGGTACTACCATTTATTGTTAAATTGGCTTGTGGACCATTGTTTCTAATCCCACCACCATTGTATGTAGCAACGTTTTCTTTAATATTTGAATCCAATACAGCCATTAGACCCTTATTAAAGATTGCTCCACCATATGATGCTTTATTGTTACTTAACTGAACATTATCTAAGCTTAAATCTCCACCAACAGTGTTAAAGATTGCTCCACCTTGAATAGCAGTATTGTTTGAAATCATAGCATTTTCAATAGTCAATTGTGCATTTTTATTAAAGATTGCTCCACCGGCATGAGCTGATTTGTTATCAACGATTGATCCACCAGTGATATTTACAACACCAGCTTCTCTGCCGCTTAAAGCTTCTTGGTTGAAGATAGCTGCTCCACCTTCATTCCAACTATTAGTTAAAATAGAGTTGTTACTGATTGTACCATCAGTCATGTTAAATGTTGCACCAGCATCGTTTAAGATAGCTCCACCATTACCATTTTCAATAACATTGTCTGAAATAGTACCAGAATTGAAGTTTACAACACCTAAGTTGAAAATAGCTCCACCACCATTGCTTGATGCGATTTGTACTCTATTTTCTTTAATAATTGCATCATCAATATTTGTAGTACCACGATTTAAAATAGCTCCACCACCTATAGCATTAACAGCTGTGTTGAATACCATTTTAGTTCCATCGTTTAAGTTTAAAGTAGAATCAGCAGATACTTCAATACCTCCACCAATCCAGTCTCTTTCTAAACCGTCGATCATTACATTGTTTAATGTTAATGTTGAATTATTTAATTTAAAGTGTCTACCACGGTAGTCTTTAGTGATAATGATTTTAGTTGATTCACCTCTACCATTGATTGTTAAATCTTTATTGTTTAATGTAATTAAAGATGAAACATAAATTTTACCATCTAAAGTTACTTCTTTAATACCTGCATTAAAAGCCGCAACTAAAGCTTCTTGACTCGTAATTAAATCTAAGTCTAAACCATTGGCTACAATGTTACCACCTTTTTCAGAAGTGTTATTTGTAATAACCATTCCACTTCCAATAGTAATTGGTGAATTGGTAAAAATTGCGCCACCTCTTAAAGCACGATTTCCTTCAATAGTACCAGCTACTAAGTTTAAGATTGCTGCTGGACGTGCACCCGCTCTTTGATTGTAGATAGCTCCGCCACCTTCATTCCATTGATTGGTTTGAATAGTGTTTTTGCTGATTGTTCCACCGTACATGTTAAATGTTGCACCCGCATCGTTTAAGAAAGCACCACCATTACCATTTTGAAGGACATTGTTGTTCATACTACCAGCATAGAAGTTCACAATCCCCCCATTGAAGATTGCACCACCACCATTACTTGAGTCGATTTGTACTCTATTGTTGTCTAAGTGTGCATTGATAATATTGGTTGTACCAGCATTCATGATCGCACCACCACCTCTAGCATCAGTCGCAGTGTTGAATTGTAAGATACTTCCTTTGTCTAGATTCAAAGTTGAACCTACCAATACTTCAATACCTCCACCTAACCAATCTCTTTCTAAACCGTCGATCATTACATTGTTTAATGTTAATGTTGAATTATTTAATTTAAAGTGTCTACCATGGTAGTTTTTAGTGATAATGATTTTAGTTGATTCACCACTACCATTGATTGTTAAATCTATATTGTTTAATGTAATTAAAGATGAAACATAAATTCTACCTGTTAAAGTTACTTCTTTAACACCATCATTAATAGCTTGTTGTAACTCTTCTATATTTTTAACATCTCTAGGAGTTGTTTCTTCTTTCACTTCTTTTACTTCTTTAACTTCTTGTACTTCTTTAACTTCTTGTACTTCTTTTACTTCTGATACTTCTTTAGTTTCAATATTTGTTGCTTGTAAAGTCACTACTTCTTGAACAACAACTTCTTCTTCAGTTGTTTCTTCAACAGCGATAGCTTCTTCTTCAGTTGTTTCTTCTACTACTGTTTCTTCTACTACTGTTTCTTCTACTACTGTTTCTTCAACAACAGTATCTTCATTAGTAGTTTCTTCTAATTGAATATCAGCAGTTGCCATCTCAAATGCATAGATAGATGCAACTGGAGAAAAGATATTCAAGATCATAGAAAATACTGCTACTAAAGGCATTACTTTTTTCATGTGTTTCTTCATTACTTTTACTTCCTCTTCATAAGAATATTTTATTCTTTTAAAACTTAATGAAAGCTTTATTTTTTTATAAAGTCTATCTTAGTTAAAAAATACAAGTGCATTATATATTTATGTATATTATATGTAAATAGAGAATTGCTATCTTAATCTATTATTATCTATATGTTAACTATCTTAACTGTTGAATAACATAAATAGTCAACCTCTAAATTTTATTTACCCTATTAATGTCTTGTATTAATATTCTTAACTTACTCATTAAAAATAGTTAATCATTATTTTAATAAGTAAAAAAACACCCGAAGGTGTTTTAGAATAAATCGATTTCATCAATCTCTAGTAGTTGATCTATTGTATCTTTGTTTATAATGATTGTTTCTGTTGTATCAATGGTTTCTTGAAGAAGATCTTCGTAATCAAAATGTGATTCATATTTTAATGTTTTTTCCAAAGAAGGTTTGATAACAGGATTTGCTGGTAAGAAAATCGTACAACAATCTTCATAAGGGAGAATACTTGTTTCATAGGTATCTATCTTTTTTGCTATATCAATAATTTCTAGTTTATCAAAGGCTGCTAGTGGTCTAATGATAGGCATAGAGGTAACATTATTAATAACATACATAGAATCTAGTGTTTGACTGGCTACTTGGGCAATAGATTCACCATTGATTAAGATTAAACAGTTGTTCTTTTTTGCAATGGCTTCACTAACACGATACATCATACGTCTCATAATGGTCATTGAATAGGTTTTATCAACGGCTTTGTTTAACTCTAATTGCATCTTGGTAAATGGGACATTGTATAGAATAACTTCATCGGTGTAATTAAGATACTTACTTGCTAGTTGAATGACTTTGTTTAAGGCTTTCTTTGAGGTATAAGGAGGCGAAGCAAAGTGAATGGCATGTATCTTAACCCCACGTTTCATAACCATATAACCTGCCACTGGTGAATCTATACCACCAGATAACATCAATAGGCCATTACCCGAAACCCCTATTGGATAACCCCCAGCACCTTCTATTTTATCAAAGAAGATATAAGCAAAATCATAACGGATATCAATGTTGATACCTAGATCATAATCTTTCATAGCAACTTTTAAATCAGTGTTTTGTAAGATTCTAGTGGCTATTCTTCTATTGATTTCATCTGATACCATAGGAAAGTTTTTATTCCCTCTTTTGGTAATAACTTTAAATGTTTTGTATTTAGAAAAATCAATAATCTTCATAATGGTATTTTCTATCACATCTATATCAGACATGACTTTTTTAGCTAGAGAAAAGTTTTGAATACCAAAGACATCTTTTAACTCGTTTAAGATATCATCTACTTCATAATTATCAAAGGTTACATACATACGATCTCTTTGACTTCTAATATCTATATTGGAATAACTTTTTAACTTTCTTCTTATATTACTTTCTAACTTATTAATAAAGAAATTTCTATTTTTACCCTTGGTATTTAACTCACCATATCTAATTAAGATAACATCTTGCATACTATTCTCCTCTATCCTTTTAAGGTTTTATCTAAACTATCAGACAATGCTTGATAAAAAGCATCGACTTCTTCTAATGTAGTGTCTAAAGAGAATGAAACTCTAAAGGCAGTGTCTTTGTATTTGTCTTCTATTGGTAACGCATCAATAACTCTTGATCGTTTCACATTGGAAGAACAAGCACTTTTAGTAGATAAGAATATCTCTTGTGCTTCCAATGCATTGAGTATCACTTCTGATTTGTAGTCTGGTATAGAAAAATTAATGATGAATAAAGAGTTGTTTTCTAAACCAGAATTGAGATGAATACGATTGTCTTGACTGAGTAAATCAATCATTCTTTGATAGACTTGATTGATTGAACTAATCTCTTTTTTTTCAAAGAACAACTTAATGGTTTTACCTAGAACAATGTTGTAATAGTAGTTAGAGGTACCTGCTCTTAAACCAAACTCTTGTTCGCCCCCGCATATCAAAGGGATTAAGGTGATGTTGTCTTTTTTATAGAGTAAACCAGAACCCTTGGTTCCATTACACTTATGGGCTGAAAAAGATGCTAGGTCTAATTTATTTAAGTTTAAGTCAACTTTACCTAATGCTTGGACACAATCCATAAATACGACAATGTTCTTGTTTATTTGTTTGATATCATCATAGATGGCTTCTAGGTTGTTGATGGCACCTAGTTCAGAGTTAACCTTCATAATAGCAATTAAGATGGTATTCTCTTGTATCGCATCTAATACTGATTGATTAGAGATATGACCCGTAACATCTGGTTTTAAGTAAGACACTTCAAAGCCAAAGCTTTCTAGTTGTTTACATGTTTCATAGACTGAAGAATGTTCACTCATCGATGTGATGATGTGTTTTTTACCCTTATTTAAGTGTTTAAAAGCTATCCCTTTTAAAGCAAAGTTATTGGCTTCACTACCACTAGAAGTAAAGATCAACTCACTTGGTTTAACCTTTAATAAACTAGCAAGTAAAGATCTAGATTTCTCTTGTAACTCATTGATGGCAATGGCTTTATAATATGTAGAATTAGCATTCATAAAATACTTGTCATACAAGTATTCGATGGCTGTTACCACTTCTTGGTTTAAAGGAGTGGTTGCTGCATTGTCTAAATAGATCATCCTATCATTCCATTCTTTCAAATATTTACTAATTATATCATAGCATTGTTAGACTAATTATAACTATTAAGTGTTTATAAAAAACCATCTAGGTTAACCTAGATGATTATTTCTTATCTTTTAGTTTTAATGCCTTTAAAAAACCTGTTTCTTTAAAAGGCGAGGTATTCTCTTCAATAATGGCTTCTTGAGTATCTAACTCTTTGTCTACAATTGAAGATTGATCTTTCTTATAGTTCAAAAGTTCTTGTCTAATCTTTGGATAGATGGTTTCTATCGATTCAATGGCACTAGACAAAGACTTGGTATACTCCCCATTGTTAAAGAGGGTTTCTGCTCTTGATAGACCACTTTCTATCTCAGGTCTACTTGAACGGTAACGATTACCAAAGACAATGGCATTCTCAGCCATTTGCGCTGTCTTAATCAAGTTTCTTGAGTTGTCATACAACTTATAAACATTGGCTTGATTTTGAGCCAATTCAACGTTTACAGCATTGATATTCAAAGGTTTTTGATTTAATAATACCAAGCACTCTTGTAAACCTTTTTTACATTTTTCAATGGTATCAAAATAAGCCGAAGACAACTTAGGTAAGTTCATCTCTCTTAACTTAGCTTGTGTTTCATTGATGATGTATTGCATGTTTTGATATTCATCATACTGTCTTTTCTCATCTGCACGCATACTATCGATATGACGGATATAAGCATCGACAGCCGTTGTTAAGGTTAATAACTTAGGTGTTAAAGCACTCGCTTTATCCACCAAATCACTGGCGATGTAGTTGTTGGATTCCTTAGCCCCAACAATGGCATTCTTTTCAGTGGTAAAATGATCCAACAAATCAGTTTCCATTTGTAAGTTGGCTTGTTCATTTTTCGTTAAGATGTATTGGTCTTTAATCTGATTCAACTCATCATTGGCCTTATCTACTTTAGCCTTAGCATCCATATGAACATTGACCAATTTATCAATTTCACTATTCATTACTTCATTGGCTCTAACTTCATTGTCTAAAGCCTTATCGATCCCATCCAACTTGGCATAACATTCATGAGTAACATCTTGTAAATCTTTTAAGAAGACATCGTTGTTGTTTTTTAAAACATCGACGATTTCTCTTTTAACCTCTTCTAATTGTTTAGAAACTTCTAAATGAGACACATTGTAGTTTTGTGAAATCACATTGTTGTAATGCTGTTGCACTTTTTGGTAACGCGCCGGCAAATCTTTTTGTAACTCTTCTAATACACCTGGAAGATTGTTCAAGATATCTTTCATCTTCAACAATTCACCATCTAATGCGGCACCCTTGTTTCTAGCTTTATCAACTTGTGATTGATTCAACAAAGTTTCAATATTGGTAAAAGCATTCTCAATATTATTAAAATACTTCTCAATCGCTAAGTTATACGGTTTATAGTTTTCACTGTTTGATTGATACATCTTCTTATAATTTCTAAACAACTCTTTTTGATTGGTTAACTCTTCTCTATTTTTGACATCAACCACTGTTGCTTTTGTTAAATCATCCAACAAAGCTTGATACTCATTCTCATAAGCAGATATTTTACCAGACAAATCTTTTATCCCATCACTTGCTAGCTTATACTTTCTAGCATACACTTGTGATTCAATCTCATCTATCTGATTTTTAATCTCTGTCGATTGTGCACCCGTTAAACGTGTATACGATGAATTCCACGCTTCAAATTGATCAGCAACCTCTGGTGTTTTAGGCATCAAAGAAACCTTATTCAACAAGTATTGTACCGGTAAAGCTTTCAACGTTGAGATACGATCTTGAAAATCATCCAACTGTTTGATACGAGAATTTTTCTTACTCGAATTAACAATCATACTTAAAATAACAATCAAAATTAGTAGCCCAATCCCAATTGCAATCAATAAATTTATATTTATATGTTCTAACATATTTTCCATAATATCACCCATTTGTATTTTAACACAAATACTCAACTTTTTATACTATCTTAATTTATAATTGCTAAGGTTATTAACCTAATACTAACATTTGCATGACATGACTAGTCTTTTATGGTATGATATTAGGGAGGTGAATGATAAATATGAAAAAATTATTAAGTTTATTAGCTGTCTTCTTCATCGCATTTGCGGTTGTAGGATGTGGTGGAAACAATGAAGTACCTGAAATCACACCACAACAAGTAAGTGAAAAAATGGCCAATGGAGAAACCTTCATCATGGTTGGCTCTTCAACAACTTGTCCTCACTGTCATGCTTATGCACCGACTTTATTAGAGTACAAGGCAGAACATCCTGATTTAGATGTGGTTAAGGTTCAAATTGATCAAATCAATGATCAAACAACCCGTTCTAACTTCATCAATGCCTTTGTCATTACAGGAACACCAACAACGATTGTTATCAGAGATGGTCGTATGGTAGCATCAAGAGCAGGGAACATTACATTAGAAGACTTAACTAACTTTGTTAACGAAAACTTACAATAAAAAATACTTCCATAAGGAAGTATTTTTTTATTGTTCCTGTAATTCGTATTTAATGGTCACTGTCTTAATGGCTTTACCTAGATTGTTAAAGACATAGCCGGTATAGTCTTTGTAAGAGCCACATGGGTAGAAAGTTAAATTCTTTTTACTCGCACCAGTTAATAACTTACCTTCTTGGTTGTATTTAAGTTCAACCATTTTAATGTTTTGCGCTTGTTGGTTTCGTTTCACATACAACTCTCTATGTTTCAGTATTTTATTGGTTAATTTACACTTCTTGTAATCAATAACGTTTTGTGATTTCCAAGTCCACTTGTCATTAACCTTATCATAATGTGAATAGATAGAGGCACTTTTAGCCATTCCATCAGGATGATATCTTTTGGTTTCATGATAGATCATATCCCCTTGTAAATTATAACGAATGACTTGAGAAAATATCTTTTTCTTTAAGACATTGTAATTGGTGATAAAACGTGTCTTAATTGACCCATCTTCAAAGTATTGAACCAAATTTTCTATATGTTTGACATCTTTTAAATTGATACTTATTTTTTTATCTGGAGGAATAGAATCAACTTTTTTGAATATCGATGGATTAGAAAACAACTTACTTTGGAAAGTAAGACCACCAACATTAATGGTTTTTCGATAATCTTTCATGATGTTTCTCCTTATATATCTTGAATTGTTTAACTGTTAAAATATTGTTAAGTTAATTGTAATACAATATGTGAAAATAGTCGCAATATATTATAATTTTCTTTATAAAGAAAAAGTGCTTTTTTCAATTAAAAAGCACTTTTTTATATTTCTTTACTAATAACCCACAAATATAGTGAAACAATAGAGGCGTAACCATTGTATATGGATGCGTGTTGATTGAATACTTTCTTATCTAAATGCTCGTAACCATATAGTTTTTTCATACCTTCTCTTATCATTAAATCTCCATAGGAGATAACATCTTGTCTTTTCATACAAAACAACAAGAACATTTCAGCTGTCCATACACCAATACCTGGTAGTTGGATTAGTTGGTTGATTATGTCTTGGTTGGATAAGTTGTTAAAAGTAGAAAAATCAATTTGTTTAGACTCTACTGCTTGAGCCAAAGCGATTAAGTAATCACATTTGCGATAGGATATACCAATCGATTTTAAGTCTTCTCTATCTAAAGATAGAATCGATTGGTAAGTGATATTACCGACTAAGTCTAACAATCTAGATTTTACAGTTAAAGCAGCTTTGGTTGAGATTTGTTGGGATAAGATAGACTCAACCAAAGCGGTAAATGGTTCACTAGTTCCTTCTCTTTCTACAATACCAATCTCAATCATCTTTTGGTATAAGATAGAATCTTTTTCTTTAAAGTAAGCCAAGGCTTCTTTATTATCCGTTGTAAGTATCATAGTCTATCCCTTTGATCCAAGGCAACAAATATAACACCAGACAAGGTGAAATGATTGAGTCCTTGACAGATGGAAGAATGTTCCTTGTAATTTAAAATTAATTCTTTGATATCATGATAGGTTTGATAGTTGGGTTGACTTTGATACTTGATGTCACTTTCTAATACCAAGAGTAATTTTTTAATGGTTGTTGGTTTGATAAAGACTTCTTCATAGGGTTTAAAACAAACCAACAGGTATGTAATTAAAGGCCACTTACAAGGATTGGCATTGCCTTGGTTTTTCTTTAAGGATAAAACATAGACAAAGTGGTTAAAGGTTTCTTCATTACACTCTTTTAAAACCTTGTATAAGGACTCTAAAAACAAGGGAATGACTTGTCTATCCGCAACATAGTTTCGAAAAGCTATTTTCTCATAAACAGAGATAATGGTAGACATTGAGATAGCTTTATTGATTAAAGTCATACAATGATTTTGTCTGTAAGAATCATTGGCTTTTAAATCTTCTAAATCTAAGTCTTGAAGCAATTGACTGGCTTGATAGTTTTTGGCATGCCTGTTGCTAGAAGAATCAAAGCCATCGTGTAAATGAAACAAATCATCTAAGATTAGATCATTCATCTTTTTGACCATTTAAATAGTTGTAAAAGGTTAGGTTGTCTAAGTTCATCGTTTTAACTCGTTTAACCTTTAACAAATCAAGCTTGTTAGAGATGATTTTATAGTTGTCATAAGAAATGAACTCATTATCTACAAGTAAAGGTTCAAACATGTTTTCTTCAATGATGAAATCTCTGGTTGGATAGAAACATGCTAGAAATACACTTACTACAAACCATTTATTTAAGTCTACTTTCTTATCTTCACTATACCTAGAAGTTACCAGTTTTAAGGTAGAAAAGTTTTCTTGGTTGTTGTTGGTTAAAACATTTTTTAAAGCGAGTAAATAAGACATACGGTATTCTTTATCCATCAATAAGTTGATCAATCCTTGTTTACAAGGATCATCATGTTCTATTTCATTTAAGATAAGGATTAAGACAGATGAATTTTCATCTACCAACTTACTGTTATCAAAGGATTCAACTTTAAGCTTGCTGACATAGCTGATGATTTGATGAACATTGACTTTATTCATGGTATTCACCTTCTATATAGTCTTGGTAACGTTGGGCTTCTTCTAAAGTTAAATCAGCTATCAACAAAACACCATTTTCACTGTCATCCATTTCAATGACATTGACGTTTTTAATAAAGTAATCTAAATCTTTGTAATCACTGTATGGAATCAATACTTTGTATAACTTATTATCTGGATACAATTTATCTTGTATGACTAGTTTTAAAAACAATATACTCTCTTCTTCCTTAGCACTTATGGTAACAATCCCATCTTTATACTCTGGATAAACCGCTTTTTTAACTTCGTCTGCTTTGTTATAAACATAGATCATTGGCGTTTGATCACTAACCCCTATTTCTTTTAAGGTTTGATTGGTTACCTTGATTTGTTGGTGGTAGTGAGGATTAGAATAATCAACCACATGTAAGAGTAAATCTGCTTCAATGGCTTCTTCTAACGTTGTTTTAAAAGAATTAACCAATGAATGAGGCAACTTCTCAATAAAACCAACCGTATCACTCAACAAGACTTCTCTGTTATTAGGTAGATACAACTTTCTAACAGAAGTTGCTAAAGTTGCAAACAACATGTCTTTTTCAAAGACTTTCTTACTTTCATCTTCACTAATTAACTGATTCATAATCGTTGATTTACCCGCATTGGTATAACCCACTAAAGATACCAAATACTTATCGGTATTGACCCTTTGTTTACGTTGTTCATAACGAGCAATACCCGCTTGTTCTACCTCTGCTTTTAAAGCATGAATTCTTTGTTTAATGACTTTTCTATCAACATCAATCTTCTTTTCACCAGAACCCCTATTGTTGGTTCCACCACCTTTTTGTTGATCAAAGCCTTCATCTGAATTAACCAAATGTGCCAAATCATGTTGCAACAAAGCAATCTGTACTTGTAACTTAGCCTCTCTTGTTTTGGCTCTTTCAGAAAAGATATCTAGGATTAATAAGGTTCTATCTTTAACAACCACATCATCTCTTTCAATCAATTCCATAATATTTCTTATTTGTGAAGGAGACAGTTCATCATTTGCAATCAACATGTTTAATGATTTATCCTCATTAAACATCCCCGCAATCTCTTCTATCTTACCCTTACCAAAATAAGTGGCATTGTTAGGCTTTTGAAGATTTTGGGTAATAATCTCTCTGGTAACAATATTGTTTGCTTTGGCTAAATTTCTTAACTCCCACATCGATTCACTCAATTGTTTTGGTAGGGTACCTACCCCTATTAATATGGCGTTATTTTCCATTATTTAACTCTCCTTTACAAATATGATACTCATACTTTTTATCACAAACAATTATATCATTACTTGTAGAATATACCTTAAATAAAGGCAAAAAACGTTTATATAATGAAAAAAGACTTCTAAGAAGTAATCTTAGAAATCAGTTTCGTTTTTCTATTGGAATGTTTGTTGTTTTGAATGACTTTGTTTAAGGTATCTATATTAGAAACAATTGATAACTTCTTCTTTGCTCTAGTAATGGCAGTATACAACATTTTATTATCCATGAAATGTTGGATACCATTAGAAACAAACAAAATCACATGATCGTATTCATTCCCTTGTGATTTATGAATACTAATGGCATAAGCCAAAGCCAACTCTTCAAAGTTTGCCTTGGTATATTCAATGATATTGGCATCAAACTTAACATCCATCCCTTTGGGATGAACATCAAAGACAACACCGATATCACCATTGTAGATATCATCATCTCGTCTATTCTTTAATTGAATGACAATATCATCTACTTGAAATGGCTCTTGGTTGGTATCAAAACGAAAGAATTGGCTGGCCTTATTGAGATTGTCTATACCATAGACACCACGATAGATTGGTGCTAATACCACTGCATCTTCTTTGGTAATACTATTGGCATAAGCTTTGATTAAGTTGGTCACTTCTTGGGTATCACTTTCATCGATAAAAACCAAATCATCTTGGTTGAAGGTATCAACCTTAATCTCTTCTTTATTCAATACAGAATAAGCCAAATCAATAACAGATGAACCTTCTTTTTGTCGATAAATCTCTTTTAAATAAGTTGTTTTCACTTGTTTAGAATCGATTAAATCTTTAAGTATTTGTCCTTGTGCAACCGATGGTAACTGGTTGTAGTCACCTAAAAAGATAATCTTAGAAACCGATTCACTGGCTTTTAATAAAGCAGCCATCAACAAGTTATCAATCATACTCGATTCATCGATAATCAACACGTTGTACTCCAATGGATTCATCTGATGATGACCAAAGCTATTGTCATTCATATTGTACTTTAACAAACGATGAATGGTCATCGCATCTTTGTTGGTCAATTCATTCAATCGTTTACTTGCTTTACCAGTAGGTGCAGCCAACCCAATATTACGTTGACCTAGTTGTTCTAATATATAAATAATGGCATCAACTATCGTAGACTTCCCTGTTCCAGGTCCACCTGTAACAATCGATATGGTTGTATTTAAACCATTGTTGATGGCTTCTTTTTGTTCTTTATTCAACTTAATCCCTTTATACTTCTCATAAGCTTCAATATTGTCTTTGTAATCATGTTTGTCTTCTTTATTATAAAACTGATTGATAAAGTTAGAAATCACATACTCCCCATCGTATTGATCTTTCGGATAGATGGCTTCACCTTGTACTCTAATAAACTTTAACTCATCTAAAGCAGACAGTATGTCTTCTAGATTATCTGCTATATCATAAGAATGATATTTATGAATCACTTTATGTAAATCATGTCTGGTAATATGTGTCGAACCTGTTTGAAAAGAAATATCTTTAATGGTTTGAAAGATATAAGCAGTTGCTCTATCTTTTTCATAAGACTCTCCATCATACAAAGACATAGCAAAAGCATCCACATCTTTAAAGGATAGATTATCGTTTACCAATAAATATGGATTAACCTTTAAGGTTTGCACAAAGTGATTGATATCTAAACCTGACTTGTTAAAAGCTTTTAATACCAAGTTATAATCAACCGTAAAATCTTTTAAATAATCAATCAAAATATTCCCTTGTAATTCATCTTGTAACTGTTCTATCAACAAAGAGGCTTTAGATTCAGACATTCCCTTGATCGACAACAACATTTGTGGATTATCAATCATCGCTTGATAGATTTCTTCTTGCTCAGAATATAAATCATAAATTTTACCAGCCATTGTTCTACCAATACCAGTAAACTGTTTACTAGAAAGATAGGATATAAAGGCATCTTTTTCTTTGGGTAATGTTAAAACAGCATTGTATCCAACAAACTGTTCTCCATATTTATCATGTACTTTATAATCACCAGAAAACTCATATTCATGATTTTCTAAAATAGAATCAAAGGTCCCAGTAATCGTTTCATTCCCATTGTCTCCTTTAACAGATAAAACATAAAAGTTAGAATCCGCATTATGAAAAATAATCCTTTTTACAAGCGCATTCAATGTTGGTGGTTTATTGTTCATAGGTTAATTCCTTACCATCTAAATAAACTTTAGAAATGATGCCTCCACCCAAACAATACTCATCTTTATAAAAGACACAGGCTTGTCCTATTGTTACCCCTAATGGTAAATCATCGTTGTATACATAAGCACTGGTATCATCAATCCATTCTAGTTTAACACTAGACTCAGGTTGTCTATATCTAAACTTGGCATGACATTCACTAATATTTTTAAACGCATCATTGTTAATGACAATATCAGTGATTAACGCTTTATCACTTCTTAAATACTGATGGGCAGTATCATTAGAAACATAAAGGATTCTTTTTTCTAAATCTTTTCCTAAGACATACCAACGCCCATTATCAAACTCTTTTTGACCACCTATACCAAGACCCTTAGACTGACCAATTGTGTAATACATGACACCTGTATGTTGTCCCACGACCTTCTTTGTTTCATAGTCTACAATATCACCTGGTTGTGCTGGAATATAGTTAGATAAGAATTTTCTAAAATCTCTTTCTCCAATAAAACATATCCCAGTAGAATCTTTTTTCTTAGCAACTGGCAAATCTAACTTCAAAGCAATCTCTCTTATCTCTGGTTTGGTATAGTTTTGTAACGGAAACAAAGATTTAGATAATTGATATTGTGAAAGTTGTGATAAGAAATACGTTTGATCCTTATTGGTATCTTTGGCTTTAATCATATAAGAAGAATGATCTGTATGTTTAACACCCGCATAATGCCCCATAGCAATATAATCAAAATTATTTTGTAAAGCATAATCTAAAAAATAATCAAACTTAATATACTTATTACAAAGTATATCTGGATTAGGTGTTCTCCCTTTTTTATATTCATCAATAAAATAGGTAAAGACATTGTCCCAATACTCTTTGATAAAATCAATTCTTAATAATTCAATACCTAAATGTTGTGCAACAGCCAAAGCATCTTGGTAATCCACCTCTTGTGGACATACCTGATCACCAATGGTTGGATTCCCTTCAATATCTAAATTAGCTAAAGAATCCCAATTACGCATAAAAGCACCGGTTACTTCATAACCAGCTTCTTTAAGTAAATAAGCAGATACCGCTGAATCTACCCCACCTGATATTCCAACTAAGACACGTTTACCCATACACTCACTCTTTTCACATAGATTAAAAAAATTATACCACAAGTACAATCAATTGATTTGTTTTTTAAAAGAAAACAAGCTTATATCACCATACACTTTCACATTATTATTCACTTAATTCACTGTTAAAAAAATCAAAGTTTTGTGTCAAAAAAGTTACAAAACCCCATACTTTTGTAACAAAAAAGTCACAAAACTTTTTCCATTCTCTCTATCTTAAAAGTCACTTAAAAATATCACAAAATTCTTTTAATATACAGTAAAACCAAGCTTTTTTTCAGTTTTAGACATCTCAATCATATCATGCTAAGATTGAATAGACACATCTAGTATACGTTGGGTTTGTTCCCAGACGCCCGCATCACTTGGGGCTGAAGGGAGGTTGATACATATGGAAAAAACTTTTGTTTTAATCGTATGTGTTTTACTGTTTCTAATTACATTGGTTTTAGGACCTATAATACTTTTAGTATTAGTTTTTAGTAGTTAGAAAAACATTTGTAACAAACCTAACAGTCCAAATACTAGGTGTGTCCTTTTCTACTTTATTTTAACACAATAAAATATTCTTATGCAAGTAGTATCATGTGTTTATATAATTGCCAAATAAGTTTTTTAATCAGTATCTAAATCTTTATATTATCAAAAAACCCACCTTATGATTCTAAGGTAAAAGAAAAACAGCCTGGCGTCATAAGACAACCAGGTTGTTTCAAAAAAATCATTTGGAACAGACCTAACAGTACCAAGTATTAGGTGTGTCCTTTTCTTCTTTATTTTAACACAATAATTTAATGGAGGACAATAAAAAAATAGTCTTACGACTATTTTTATTATCCTTCTTGAGCTACCTCTAAAGCAGCATTGTAGTATGGCTCATCTGCGATTTCAGCAATGATATCTGAATAAACAATTTCACCATTTTTAACAACGTAAAGTGCTCTAGCTAATTTACCAGCAACTGGTCCATCAGTGAATACCAAACCATAAGCTTTACCAAATGATCCATCATCACTTAAAACTTTCATGTCTACACCCTCAGCAGCACACCAGTTTTTTTGCTCATCTTTCGTATTTGCTGAAATTGATAAGAATTCAATGTTCTTTACTTTTGAAGCTTCTTCGTTGAATCTTTTTGTTTGTAAAGCACAAGTTGGTGTGTTGATATCAGGGAATACTGAAATCAATACAGTCTTATCTAATTTAGATAAAGTTACTTCATTTCCTTCAATATCAGTTAAAGTAAAATCAGGTGCTGCGTCTCCTTTTACTAAAGGGTTCACACTTCCAATAACATCTCCATGTAATAAAATATCCATTAATAATTACTCCTTTTGTTTTTAATTTTGTTTACAATAAAATAATAACATATTCTATTTTTAATCTAAAATAAAAGGTCTTGTAATAATTAGTTAATATTTAAGGATTCAATTTATTTAAAAGCCACCACTTATTAATCCCGTACTAAAATTATTTGCAGCAATATTTAGAGTCAACATCACTTCAGCGTCAACTTCTGAAGATGTCATTGATAAATTGAAAACAATATAATCATCCGTCAAAGTTACAATTTTAGTTGTATTCGTAAAACCATCTAAACCTGCACTCCAATAACTCATTATATCCATATCTATTTTGGTTTCACCATCCATCATTAGATTAACGAAAATAACATGTTCCATTTTTTTAAGATTTTTATTGTAAATAAAAGTTAACTTGTCATAAGATGCTGCTTCTTCTCCAGCTGTGTATACCCCATTAAATGAAGTAACAATTAAATAATCTTTATCTTCTTTAACTGTTATTTTAATCGATCCATCACTATTTTTATATGTTTTATCTAGATATTTTACCTCTTTTTCTTTAACTTCTTCTTTTGGCTTTGTTGGTGTTGTAGGCTTACTTGGTGTTGCTTTAGCAGTAGGATAATTTGTTTTATTACTTGTCCATGACCCATTCTTATTTTCTGTTTTAACTACTTTAGTTGCACCATTTTCTAATTTACCATTTTTATATTTAATAGTTGTTGTAATCTTATATTTTTTAGGATCTTTATAGTTATATTTAACTTCCACTGATTTAGTGATAACACCCTTATTATTAAATGATTTGGTTATTTTACTTGTTATTTTATTCTGTTTGTTTCTTTTTATTACCACTTCTTGTTTTTTCTTACCATTAGGCCAAAGCTTTGTTTGTTTACGTGATGCTTCAATTTTTTTAGATAGACCCTTATAATAAGTAATGATTGGTTTTGGCTGTTTAACTTTTGCATCAATCGTCTGTGTAATACCTATTTTATTCTCATCATTAGTTACAACCTGTCCTGCTTTAGCTCCAGTTATTGTTAAAATACTTGCTAATCCTAAAAGTTCCGCTTTTTTTAAAATATCCTTCTTTTCCATAATTAACTCTCCTTTAATATTAATTTAACACAATTTTAATATATATAACTATGTATGACAATGATATAGATAATTTTTTTCACCTATAGTTTTAAATTAATGATTGATTATAAATAGATACTTTATTAATGATAATTCTACATAATATAAAACACCTGAACTAGAATAGGATTGTTGATATAACATTCTACTACAAATGATCTTTTAATCTGTTTTATGTATCTTTCTTGTTTGATAAAGTGTTTACTCTAAGTAAAAAGATAGGATGGTTTATAATCTTCTTATCTTAATATAAAGGAGAGATTTCATGATCGATTATGTAAAAGTATTAGAAGAAAACAAAGTAGGTGTTTTAGCAAGTGTTCTTGATGGTAAGCCTAAGACACGTGTCTTTCAATATTTGTTTACCAAGGATGACAAAGTATACCTTTGTACCAGTAACTTAAAACCTATTTATAAACAGTTAACAGAAAACCCAAACGTATCATTTTGTGTTTACAATAAAGCCTTTGATCCAGTCTTATCGGTGAATGGACCAACTGTCTTTGTCGATGATATCAAGTTAAAAGAAGAAGTTTTAGAGAAGTTTGCTGATATTAAAAATATCTATCAAGAAGCCAGCAATCCCATCTTTGAATTGTTTTATATTCAAGTCAGTGATATTGAAACCTTCTCGTTTACAGAAGGGCCAAAGTATTATACTTTATAGAAAAGAAAAGCCTAGATTTATTAAAAATCTAAGCTTTTTATTTTATATTATTTATATATCCAATGAATTAATTTTCACTAACCACTTTAACTTTAGTAAAAGAATTCATGTTTATGTATGTTACAGCTATCAGAATTAAAGTAGTAATGGCAAATATTAAAATATTCATATTTATCCCTTCCTTTCTCTAAGTATTATAGAGAATAGACACAAGATAGTCAAATGAATATACCTAATTTATACACAATGTTAACATAAAGCATTCTTTTTAACCTTTTATTAATAGTTAAATCTTATAGGTATTTATTAGTTTTAATAATATTTATCTATAAGTAAACAAAAGCACCTTGTTAAAGGTGCTTTCTTTTTATGCACTTGGATTCAAAGCTTCTTCGTTAGTCGCTTCTACTTCTTCGTGATGTTTCTTTTCTTTGTGATGATCATGCGTATCTACAACGACTTCTTTCACTTCTTCTTTAGGAAGCTCACCTGTTGTATATAATGCATAGATTTCTTCTTTGGTTAATGTTTCTTTTACCAATAATGTTTTAGCAATTAAATCATGTAAGTCCGCATGCGTTCTTAAAATCTCTCTTGCTTGACCATAACACTCATCAATAATTTTTCTGATTTCTTTATCAATCTCATAAGCCACTGTATCAGAGAAGTTTTTCTTAGAGTTGTAATCTCTACCTAAGAAGACACTTCCTTCAGATTGTCCATATTGAACCGTACCTAAAGCTGACATACCAAATTGTGTCACCATGTTACGTGCAATCTCAGTTGCTTTTTCAATATCGTTTTGTGCCCCTGTAGAGATATCGTTAAACTTAATCTCCTCAGCAACACGTCCTGATAATAAACCGATAATTCTTGCTTCTAATTGTTTCTTAGTCATTAAGAAACCTTCATCCTTAGGTGTCATTAATACATAACCACCTGCATTACCTCTAGGGATGATGGTAACCTTTTGAACGATTTCAGCATCATCTAAAACCAATCCAGTAACAGCATGTCCTGATTCATGGTAAGCCACCACTTCAATATCACGTTGGTTGATTTTTTTAGATTTCTTAGCTGGTCCACCGATGACACGATCAATTGCTTCATCCAAGTTTTCCATCGTAATCACATGTTCGTTCTCTCTAACTGAAAGTAAGGCTGCTTCATTTAAGATATTCTCTAAATCAGCTCCGGTAAATCCAGGTGTTCTTTCAGCCAAATAATCCAAGTTAACATCTGGCGCTAACTTCTTATTTCTAGCATGTACTTTTAATATGGCAATTCTACCTTCACGATCAGGTCTATTGATTTCAATTTGTCTATCAAAACGTCCAGGTCTTAAAATCGCTGGGTCTAATACGTCAGGTCTATTCGTAGCAGCAATCATGATGATACCAGAGTTTTCGTTGAACCCGTCCATCTCAACCAACAACTGGTTTAAGGTTTGTTCACGCTCATCGTTTCCACCACCAACACCAGCTCCACGCTGTCTACCAACCGCATCGATCTCATCGATAAAGATGATACATGGTGCGTTTAGTTTGGCTTCTTTAAACATCTCTCTTACACGACTTGCTCCAACTCCGACAAACAACTCAACAAAGTCAGAACCTGAAATGGTATAGAAAGGAACGCCTGCTTCACCAGCAATTGCTCTAGCAAGTAAAGTCTTACCTGTACCAGGAGGCCCTACTAATAAAACACCTTTAGGAATACGTGCACCCATATCTAAATATTTCTTTGGTCTTTTTAAATAATCAACCAATTCTACTAACTCTTCTTTTTCTTCATCGACACCCGCAACATCTGCAAAAGTAATCTTTTTAGGTGACTTATCTAATTTGGCTCTTGATTTACCAAACTCCATCCCTTTAGCTCCACCTTGTTGGCGCAACATAAAGACTAAGAATCCACCGATAAAAATCATCGGTAATAAAGTTGATATCAAAGTTGCCATCATATTGGTTTGAACTGGATAGAAAGAAATGTTGACATTATGCTCTTTAGCCAAGTTGATCAATTGTTCATATTGCTCACTGGTTAAAGGCAAGTTCCCTTCAAAAATTTCTTCTACATGGGTTGTCCCATCGCCACCATCACTGGTGATAATCCCTCTTAAAGCAATAACCCCATTTTGAGTGGTTCCCTCTAAGCTGGTAACATTACGTGTCGTAATGGTTTGAATCAAATCATTGTAATTCAATGTTTGAATACGGCCTTGTGTGCCAAAGGCTAAATAAGCCACTGAAACTAAGATTAATGTGATTAATACAATAAAACTTAGATTACTACGTTTGTTCTTCTTCATACTTCATTCCCCTTTTTACATGTAACATTCTTCTTTTAATACACCGACATATGGTAAGTTACGATACAATTCATCATAGTCTAATCCAAATCCTACAACAAACTCATTCGGTACTTCAAACCCGATATAATCAGGTTTAAACTCTACCACACGACCCTCAGGCTTATCCAATAAGGTAATGACCTTCAAAACCTTTGGATTTCTATTCTTCAACAAACCATAAACGGTATTTAAAGTTTGTCCTGTATCTACGATATCTTCTACCAAAATCACATTGTGATCTTTAATCCCTCTGGTTAAATCTTTAACAATTTTAACTTCCCCAGTGGATTGGGTTCCACGATAAGATGAAACATCCATCGTATCAATCTCAGTATCCACTGTGATACGTTTCATCAATTCCCATAGAAATGGGATACTCCCATGCAACAAACCTACCAATACGATACGTTGACCATCAAACTCCTTGTTGATTTGATCTGCCAACTCACCAATACGTTTGTTGATTTGTTCTTCACTTACTAATATCTTCGTTAAATTTTTATGCATAAGTCTTCCCCTTATTAATATTTAAAAGCAAAAGCGATAAGCTTATCCTCTTTCTCGATAACTGGTAATGCATTCATTAAACATTTAGGCACTTTTTTACCCTTTAATCTCTTTTTAAACTTTTTGACATCTTCTACCAACAAAGGCCAATCTTCTTGTTTTAATCCTTTGATGATACATGGCAAATCATTATTATCTATTATTATATCAAAGTTGAATTTAACTTTAAATTCTTTTTTAAAATTTTGTAAAGATTTTTGATTATTTATTAAGATTGTGTAATTAAAGTCATAAAAATGCAACAAATAGATTGTACCATAGGACACACTAATAAATGTGTCTAATATCTTAACAGTGTAATCTTTTTTACTTTCTAATACTCTGATTAATTCATCGATATGTTTCAAAGTCATATCATACTTTTGTATTTTACCAAACAAGAGTCTTCTTTTTATATTGAGTGGCAACTGTTTAAAAGTCTCAACATCGTAATGATAGGCATCGATTTGTTTAACCTGTTCTTTCTCTTGATCAATGATGGCATTCTTTAACAAAGCTTCTTGATACAAGGCTTCTTTTTCTTCTAACGTATAATCTTGTAAAAGATGTCTTATCTTGTTTCTTGTATAGTTTAGCTCTAGATTACTAGAATCTTCATGATAAGGAACACTATGTTTAATCGCATAATCCTTAATCTCTGTTTTATACATACCAAGCATCACTCTTCTAACACTCAATCCTTGATAAAAAGATTCTTCTTTTATCCCATATGCATCGTATAAACCTGGTCTTGATTGTTGAAACAAATAGGTTTCTAAATAATCATCTTTGTGATGACCTAGATACAATGTAGAACAACCATACTTCTTAGCCAAATCAACAAAGAATTGATAACGTATCTTTCTAGCTTGTGCTTGAAAATTAGACTCATCATAAGAATCAACCTTTAAACTTTCAACAATAATCTCTTTGTCTTTAACATACGCTTCTATCACCAATAAATCCTTGTATGAATCACTTCTTTTACCATAGTCTACATGTCCAACAATAATACGATAACCTTCTTGATACAAGATATCCAACATCACCATTGAATCGATGCCACCAGATACACCAACGATGATACTTTGTTTATTCATTTAATAAAAATAATGCATAAGACTAATCTTGTGCATTATTTCTTTCTGGTAAAATATAAATACTTGTTCCCTCTTGGGTTTGGAAGATGGTTCCACTAACAAAGGTTTGAATGTATTCTTCGTCTTGTAACCTTAAAACCTCATTGTTTAAACGTGCGGTATCTTCTTGTAGTTGTTGGTTGATGGTAGTGGCTTGATTGATTGAGTAATACAACCTTGCGGTTCTAAACAACTCTGTTGCAACAGAACCGACAATGTATACAGCAATCAATACAGCAATCACACGTAGTGGTTTGTATTGCATTTGTTTCTTTTTCATAGGCGTATCCTTTCTGAACTTTAAACTTCTAAATAGTTTTGATAAAAGCCTTTGGCTTTTTCTAAATATTGGTTCGCAAAGAAATCAAAATCGATAGATAAATCTTCACTTAAACCAATTTGATGTTTATACTTGGCCACATTGTGCCATTGTAGACATTGAAACATACGCCATGCATACAAGCGCAACCAATGTTCTTTTTCTACTTTATCATAATACACTTCAATCAATGCCTTGGCATGTTCAAAGTTGGCGTTCCCATAACAAGCAATGTCATAAATTGGATCGTTATTGGCCGCAAATTCCCAGTCTAATAAGTATAAGATGTCATCTTGTCCCAAAACAAAGTTTGATGTTTGAGAATCCCCATGACTAGGTACTAAAGGTATCTTAGATAAAAAGTTATTGTAGATATCCATCCATTTACTTTTTAAGGTTAAGTAAACAGGATCATCATTGTTAGTAACACTATCATACTTGTTTAAACGACCCACTGGATCATAATCAAAAGAAAACTTAGGCAAACCATGTAATCTTTTTAATACAGCTGCGATATCTTCTAAGGGTTTATCATCCATCTCATTAACAGAGATACCATTGATAAAGGGTGCAATCTTATAACCTGTCTCTACATCAAACAGTATTGGATCTGGTTGAAAGTTGTAAGGCTTGATGTCTTCAACAACACTTAACTCAGTCACTCTGTTGGTAAAAATTTCAGCACCCTTACCAGGTATTCTAAAAGTATACTTATGTTTATCAAAGACTATGATGTAAGTAAAATTAGACATTCCACCCATCAATCTTGATTCTACATAAGCTTCTTTATTGTACTTATCTTTAACAAATTCTTTAATAATTTGTTCATTAATTTTATTCATATCCATCTCTATATCACCTATCTTTAATTATAAAGGACTTACCCTAATATTTCAATTATTACTACCATATAAAAATAAACAACCCAAGGGCTGTTTATACAAAGGTATCTAAGGTATATTTTTTTATCCAATCATACAAGGATGTATCAGGGACAAGATTGGTCCAATGACGTTTATTGTTTTCAAATAAATCTTCATCACTCAACTTATCTAAGTATGCAACCAAATCCAATTCTACCTTGTTGTAGTTTTCTACCAAGTAATGAATATCATCATCCTTATACATCTCTACAAAGGATTGATCCAATTCATTCGAATCAATGGTATGAAGGTTTAAAATACCACCCATACGCTCATCTTTTTCCCATTGTAAGATTTGTGACAACCAACCTAAGTTTTTACACAAAGAAGCTTTATCTACAGATGAAGCATCTTTAACTATTTTATCGTAATACAACTCATACGCTTTATTGATCGCATCTACAAATTCATCTTTGTTTGTTACTTTGTCCATACTATCATTCCTTTATTCGTTTTTATCATTATACAAAAAAAGTAATCCTAATAGATAGAATTACATACTTTTTTGTATTTATAGTTAATTACGCAGCAAAGCTTAATCCTAATACGAATGTTACAATCGCAATAATTTTATAAGCTGCCATGATGATATATTTACTCATTGATTCCATTTGTTAGTCACCTCATTTACAATCATAGTATACAATCTATAAATTTTATTTACAACATACTCATATTAACTATAATTTATATTTATGTTATAACTTTGTTAAAAACTAAGTAAACCATATGTAAACTCATATTAATTGTCCAGATAAGGCTTATTTAGCCTAAGTAATGTGAAATATCTCACAACTCAATATGAAAAAAAATAACCTTTGACAGGTTATTTCTCATGTAACATTTTTCTCTCTTTTTCAATCTTCTCTAAGTCAAAGCCTTTATTATCTAACAAAGAAGCTTTTAAATAGTCTCTACGTTTGTTTTTGTTCTTCGTTCTAAAATAGTATAAACCAGTCACACCAATCATCGTAAAGATAACCACATCTAAATTAGACAAACGATTGTTGAAATCCAATAGTCCAGAAGTCGCTTGAATATTGGCACTGGTTGCACTAACATCTTGACTGCCTTGAATATTAGCCAAAGCACTTTGATCAATGCTTAATGCTTCAATACGGTTACTATTGCTTAAACCAATATTTAAAATAAAGGCAATAGATAAAATAAATAATACTTTTAAGATATGTTTCATAGTATCGACCTCTTTCTTGCATAAATATATACTTTCAATAGATGTTTGTCTACTATTTGAAAATATTATTACATTCTTTTAATCAAACTTTCACTTAGCTAATCATACTTAACAAAAAACAGTCCTTCTCTGAACAGAAGAACTATTTCTTAATAAATGATTAATGCTTTTTTTGGTAGTTTCTACCAATAACAATGGCACCACCTACAACAACAATCACACCTACTGCGATTAATACACCAGTCATATTGTTTTCTTCTAACTCAGCATTGATTGGTTCAATCTCTTGGTTTGTTGTTTCAATCTCTTGGTTAGTTGCTTCAATCTCTTGATTAGTCGCTTCAATTTGTTGGCTAGTTGCTTCAATTTGTTGGTTGGTCGCAACGATAGATTGGCTTGTTCTAGCAAAGCTTGAACGATCTACAGTCTCTTCAGCATGTATACTTTTTACACCTAATCCAAATGTTAATACAAATGCCATTGATAATACAGTTAAAAATTTTGCGAAGTTTTTCATATAAAAATCTCCCTTTCTTTTTTGTTGCTCATAGTGTACTTTTTTTAAATTTATATGTCTATAAAATTTTTATATTATTACAATCCTTTAATAAAATTCTACCTAAAAATAAATAATCTTAAAAAAAATAGCCATTCTCTTAACAAGAATAACTATTTCTTAATCATTATTAATTTTGATTTGCTTTGACTTTCTTAGACGATGGTTGCCAATGACTACCCCGACAAAAAACAAGATAGCGCCAGCCCCAACAATATACATCATGTTGCCTTCTGTATTTCTAGTAATATCTCCAATAATAGGTACAACTTGTTGTACTTCTTCCTCCGCATCGTTGTTAGAAAGTATAGCCGTTGAACTAAGTAAGGCTTGTCTTTCAACTTCATTGCCATAGACACTACTTTGATTCAAAGCAAATAAAGACAAGGCTATCAATAGTGCAAACATTCCTTTAAAGATCTTTTTCATAAGGTTGACTCCTCCTTACAAAGTATTTTACACTATCTTAATTAAGCTTGTCTTTATAAATAGTAAAAATAATCGTATTAGACAAATCTATTTAGATTCAGGTTTGTAGTTAACCATCGTATCGATATAATCTAAATGCGCCTTTGCATAAGAAGGCAATTCTTTTTGATTCTTTTTACCTTCTTCGTTTAAAGTTAACGTTGCTTTAAACAAATCACCATCACTATCTATAGTTAAGCTACCATGGTGTAATTCTACTAAGGATAAAGCGATGGCTAAGCCCAATCCAGATCCAGAAGTCGATCTAGATTTGTCTCCTCTTTTAAATCGTTCAAATAAATCTTCGATGTTGTCATCCAATGGATACTTAGAGATGTTTTTTAAAGTAAAGACAACTTGTCCATTGTCTTGGGTAAAACTCGCATAGACTCTGGTATCTTTTTGTGAATAGTTAATCACATTACCTAGAAGGTTGTCAAAGACTCTTGAAAACTTTTGACCATCGACATCAACATAGATTGGTTTTTGATCATAAGAGACTTGAACATCTAATTTGGCTTTGTTTAACTCTTCATCATATTCAGCCAACGATTGTTGGAAGAGTTGGATGATATCAATCTTCATAGGATGTATCTTCACATCACCAGACATCATTTTACTTACATCGAATAAATCATCGATTAATACCTTTAACTTCTTAGATTTCTTATCGATAACATCGATATACTTAGAGCGATCCTGTTCACTAATATTCTCTTGTTTTAACAAATCTGTATAGGTAATGATAGAGGTTAAAGGTGTTCTTAAATCATGAGAAACATTGGCAATCAATTCTGTTTTTAAAGCATCTGATTTCATCTTATCAATTTGACTTTGACTTAGATTTGCGGAAATCATAGAGATATCTTTGGCTACAGTTGAGAATGTAGAATCTTTTGGTATCTCAATATTAGAGACACTTCCATTTTTAGCTAAGGCATCTAAAGATGATTTAACTTGTTCAAAGTTTTTAATAGAGTTTAAAACATATCTTAAACAAGCATAAACTAGTAATAAACCGATACCTATGATCACAATACCAACACCGACAAGATCTAATTCATCCCATATCATTCCTCTTAAAAAGATATTGCCACCAAAGAAGATAATTGGTAACGCGATACAGAAGATTAAGATAAATGAGAAGATTTGTTTTCCATTTGATTTACCACTTAACGAAGTTTTAAAATCTTTACCTAAGACAATCCCTGTTCTAACAATCTTAGTTAATAAGATATTTTTAAAATCATTGTCTCTAAAGTTATTGTAGATTGTTTTACCAATCGCAATTAATAAACCGATTAATATTAATCCGATTATATAAGTAACAACACTAGATAAAGACATAGTGTTATAAAGAATTGGTAAACTTCTTGCATAATCATCTAAACGATACAAACCAAAGATGAAGAAGAGTATTCTTAAATCAAATGGTTGCTTTGCAATCCATTGACTGATTGATGTATAGATATTACTTTTTATATATAAGAACTTTCTAAATAGAAACGCTAAAGCTAAAGCAATGATTCCTAATACAGTATAGGTATAATAAGCCGATTGTGAACGGTTGAACCAACTATAGTTAGGCAATGATGATAAATTGGTATTGTTTCTAGTAACTCCAATCATACCTGTAATGGATGATTGTTCTGGGAAGATACTTTCATAATTGGTTGTGAATAAGAAACCATTACCATAAGTTCCTTGGTTTTCAAAGACTTGACCACTACGATGATCAGTGACATTGTAAGTGAATACTTGACTCAAGCTATTGAATCGACTTAATAATGCTTGACGATTGTTCTCTATTTCTACCATTCTTTCTCTTCTAATAATAGAAGCTACATACGCATCATCTGTATTGATACGATTAAGATTTTCAATCAGACTATCACGCTCTTGTTCTAAAGCACTAATCTCTTCTTGACTTGAATCTTGGTTGCGAACTTGTTCAATACGCCAAGCATAGTCTTCATTAATACGTGCTGTTTGTTCTTCTACACTTGTACCTAAATTATTTCTATAATTAAAGATATCTGATTCAGTAACCACAATCTCTTCTT
>Ga0268261_10000352_pt1 | contig 28423 bp, 24 predicted proteins | sample TergutNc150P1_FD_190353 | JGI IMG/M metagenome (GOLD analysis project Ga0268261, IMG submission 190353) | Nasutitermes corniger P1 segment gut microbial community from laboratory colony in Florida, USA - Nc150 P1 (SPAdes) (version 2) | ecosystem: Host-associated > Arthropoda: Insects >... | reverse complement strand
TAGATATCTTTTAGTTCATAAGAAGCTAGAACCTTACGGTTAGTTCTAAATTTAATAGTAGTACCATCATATAAGATATTATCTCTTTTATCATAGATCTTATTAAAGAATAAGACAATGATTCCTAAAGCTAGAGCTGCTAAAGCTCCTATCTTGATTAAATCAAAGATAGTAGAGAATAATGATAAGATATGTAAATGTAGTAATAGTGTATAGACACCTAGTAGAATACCTATAATTAATAAGATAAATCCTATAGTATAACCAATCTTAATGGTTTCTTTAATTTCTTTACGATATAGATTCATAAAATCACCCCTGATAGAGACATTATACCATTTTAAAAGGTGTCTATAAACTTTAAAGAATTTCTTTTCTATTTACAATAAGTATTTATTTATATACAATATAAAGAGATGTCTAAAAATAGAAGGTGGTCTGTTATGTTTAACCTAAATTTATTACGTTCTCAGAATCAGTTATTTAAGAATATTGATGATGAAACATTAAAAGTAATTATGGAATCATTCCAAAAGAGAGTGTATCCTAAAAACACAAAGATTATTAAAGAACGTCAAATCGTTGATGAATTATATTTAGTTGTTAGTGGTAAGGTAGAAATCTTAGATAATAATAACGAAGAGAAGAATTCTGTCAATCTAATTGAGAAGTATGGTATCTTTGGTTACAATATCACTCTTTCTACAAACAATGTATCACGTTATGATATTATCGCATTAGAAGAAAGTGAAATGGCTTTTATATCTAAAGAAGATCTATTAAAACTATTAATTGAGTATCCTCAATTTAATTCTAATATGATAGAGTTTCTATCTAATATCAATTCATACTTAATCTTCCAATTAGATTGTTTATCTAAATCATCTATTAAAGAGAAGATATTTGAAGTATTGAAATATTATTCTTATATGCAGAATACATTAAAGGTAGTACTACCTTTCAATAAGAATCAACTTGCGAACTTCTTATCAATTAATCGTTCTTCTTTATCTAGAGAGTTATCTAAGATGCAAGAAGAAGGTGTCTTTACTTATGAAAATAGATACTATGTCTTAAATGAAGAATTGTTTGTAAAGAAGGATTCTAGTCATGAATCTAAAGAAAATCAAATCAAACAAAGTGATGTCACTATCTAGAACATTCTTATAGAATGTTCTTTTCTTATAGTGGTATAATGAAACAATAATTTAAGATAAGGTGATACTAATGACATATACACAAGAACAACTAACTAATAAAATACAAAGAATCTTTGAGAAGGTAAATCTTACGAGTGATCAAGCTAGAGAAGTAGCCAATCATTTAGTCTATGCTGAGATGCATGGTATTAAGACCCATGGTACATTACAAATAAAAGATTATGTAACTAGAATTAATGAGGGCTATATTAATTTAGACCCTAAGGTAACTTATAAACAAACTAGTAACAATACCATCTTGGTTGATGCGGATAATGGTATGGGTATGCCTATTGCCTTAGATGCAATGAATAAGGGTATTGATTTAATGAAAGATGATAATGGTATTGTCATGGTAGGTGTTAAGAATATTAACCATACTGGGACTATGTCTTATTATTTAAACAAAATCACACAAGCTGGTTATGTGGGTATGTGTTTTTGTATCACAGCTGCTTTAGCTGCACCTTATGGTGGTACAAAAGCATACTTAGGAACCAATCCTTTTGGTTTTGGTGCACCCATTAAAGATGATTATCCATTTATCTTAGATATGGCGACAACTACATCTGCTTATGGTAAGGTTTTAGTCGCTAAAGCTAAAAACGAACAGATACCTCTAGGTTGGGGATTAGATAAAGATGGTCTACCTACCACCAATCCTAGTGATGTGGTCTTATTAACACCATTTGGTGGTGCTAAAGGATACGGTTTAATGTTGATGATTAATATCCTAGCAGGAGTCATGTTAGATACGGAGTCGGGTGACAAAGTACCTAAATATTATAATGATGATAAAACACCTAATAAACTAACCCATGTCTTTGTGATTATTGATCCTAAGTCTTATTTAAGTGAAGATGATTTCTTAAAGGATATGGCGACTATGAAAAAAGAGATTAACTCACAAAGTCCAGGACAAGGTTTTGATGAAGTCTTAATACCAGGACAACGTGCGTTTAGAGAATATGAGAAATCAATAAAAGAAGGTATTAGTTTATTACCTAAAATTGAAGACTACTTAAATAAATTGGAGGATTAATATGAAAAGATATACAGAAAAAGAACTAACGGATTTAGTTGTATCTAAATTAAAAGGGGTTGGTGTCAATGATTTTGATGCGAAAACAACGGCTGATCATTTAGTCTATGCGGATTCACATGGGATCTTAACCCATGGAACTCTACGATTAAAAGACTACATTGATCGTATTAAGGAAGGTTACGTTAATTTAGATCCTAAAGTAGTATCTAAAAAAACAAGTAATAACTCAATCTATGTTGATGGTGATAACGGTCTAGGTATGGGGATTACTTACGATGCTTTAAAAGATGGAATTAAGCTAGTTAAAGAAGGTAATGGAATTGTCATGGTAGGTGTGGTTAATGTGAACCATACCGGAACTATGTCTTACTATTTAAATGAAATCGCAAAAGAAGGACTAGTAGGAATGACCATGTGTATTGCCCATGCTCAAGTGGCACCTTTTGGTGGAACTAAGCCTTACTTTGGTACAAATCCATTTGGCTTTACAGCACCTATCAAAGATAACTATCCATTCATATTAGATATGGCTACTAGTAAACAAGCTTATGGTAAGGTCATGGTCGCTAAAGCTAGAAATGAACAAATACCTGAAGGTTGGGCTTTAACTAAAGATGGTCAACCTACAACCAATCCAGATGAAGCGGTAATGATGTTGCCATTTGGTGATGCTAAAGGATATGGTATTATGGCCATGATAAACATCTTAGCTGGTGTTATGTTGAATGAACCTTCTGGTGCTGATGTACAAACACCAATCAATAAAGATAAGGCGCCACAACGTTTAACACAGTTCTTTATCATCATGGACCCTAAAGCCTTTATGGATGAAGATAAGTTTTTAAAAGACATGGAACAAATGAAAGAAGACATTAATTCTCAAAAACCAGCCCAAGGTTTTGATCGTGTCTTAATACCAGGACAACGTTCTTTTGAATACTACGAAGATACTTTAAAAAATGGTATTAAAATAGAAAAAGTTGTCGATGACTATTTAAATGAAAACTAGGTGATTTAATTGATTATTTCTTTAAAAGATATTTATGTAGAATATGATTCTAAGATTATACTGAATCATATTGATTTTAATATTGCGGATAACGATAAGATTGGTTTAATTGGAATTAATGGTACTGGTAAATCATCCTTATTAAAAATCATTAATAACTACCAAGACTTAGCATCTATTCATTACCAAGCTAAAAAGAACTTAAAGATTGCCTATCTTGATCAAGACACCAATGATTTTGAAGAAGAAGACTTAGTTATGTATGTTAGTAGTCACTCTAATGATATGAGTGTGATTGCTCAAGCTAAGAAGATTCTAAATAACTTAGGTCTAACTAATCATGACATACCAGCTTCTCAATTATCAGGTGGTCAAAAGAAAAGATTAGCTTTAGCTAAGACATTACTAACACCATGTGATTTATTATTGTTGGATGAACCTACCAACCATTTAGATATCAATATGATACTATGGTTAGAAGACTATTTAAAAAAGATTAATAAAGCCATCTTAATGATTACCCATGATCGTTATTTCTTAGAATCTATTGTAAATAAGATTATTGAATTAGATAATGGTAACATCTTTGAATATCCTGGTTCATACCAAAACTTCTTAGAAGGTAAAGCTTTTCGTTTAGAAGATTTAAAAGCTAAATCACGTAAACAAGTCGCTTTATTAAAGAAAGAAAAAGAATGGATGATGCAAGGTCCTAAAGCTAGATCAACTAAATCTAAAGATCGTATTGAAAGATATGAAGCTTTAAAAGATGAAAAAATCATCTTAGAAAAAGACACCTTACAAGTAGACTCTTTACAATCAAGAATGGGTAAGAAAATACTAGAGATTAATGATTTATCGATAGGATATGAAAAGCCTTTAATAGAAGGATTAACCTATACCTTTAAACAAGGTGATCGTATCGGTATTGTCGGAGAGAATGGTTCGGGTAAGACCACACTACTTAACACCTTAAATAATCAAATACCACCATTACATGGTACTTTAGATTTTGGTTCTACGGTACAAGTAGGCTACTTCTCACAACATGGTGATGATTTAAATAACGATATAAGAGTCATTGATTACATAAGAGATAAAGCAGAATTTATCGAAACGAAAGATGGTTTTATATCTGCATCTACCATGCTGGAAAGATTCTTATTTGTTAAGGATGCCCAATACCAATTAATAGGTAAACTATCTGGTGGAGAAAAAAGAAGATTGTTACTATTAGGAGTACTTATGAAAGCACCTAACTTCTTAATACTAGATGAGCCTACCAATGATTTAGATGTTGAAACATTAACGATACTAGAAGATTATCTACTATCATTTAATGGAGTCATCATCGTAGTAAGTCATGATCGTTACTTTATGGATAAGATTATAGAATCATTATGGATTATTAAAGATAAACATGTGGTATTCTCTAATGATGATTATTCCATCTATTTAGAACAAGATAAACCTATCAAAGAAGAAGTAGTAGAAAAGAAGGTTTATATTAAAGAGAAGAAAGAACGTATGTCTACTAAAGAGTTGAGAGAGCTTGATAAGTTAGAATTAGAGATGGAAGAGTTAGAAAATAAAATAAATGCGCTTTCATTATCTATGAGTGATTGTTACGATGATTATGAAAAGATCTCAGAAATAAACGCTCAATTAGAAGAATCCAACGCTTTATTAAATGAAAAAACAGAACGTTGGTTAGAGCTATCTGAAAAGCTTGAAAGGGTTAACAATCTCCAATAACATTGTTAAAAAAATCACATAAAGTTAGAAAAGTCTTGTGAATTTATTAAGAGGAATCTTAACAATATTAAAAAAATTGTTTTAGTGTTAATAGAAAGTGAAAAATAAAAAAAGTTTTACATTTAGTTGAAATGATTTGTTATACTATGGCTATAGAAAGTGGTGGTAGTATGATTTTTAGTACAATTAAGAGATTATCAGGTTATTTATTATTAGCCTTGTCTATTTTTATCTTCGCAACAACAATCTCAAATCTTCATGTGTCTTATCCAAGATATTCGATTGTTAATATGAGTGTGACCTCTACTGAGGTTCTAGCTAGTGAAACACAAGTGGAAGCTAGATCACCTCAAGCAGCAGAGCCTACATCTATCGTAATCGAGTCAACTAACAATCCAGATTACCAATTACTTGCATTGCCTTTTTCAGCATTAGCATTAGTCTTTGCGATACTATATCTTAAAAAAGCAAAAAAAGATTACGAAAACTAATAAACAAGCAAGGGTTATGATTATTAATAGCCCTTTTCTTATGGTAAACTATATATGGATAATGGAGGGACAATATGAAAAAAACATTTTTAATTACGACACTGGTTGTCTTAATCATAAGTGCTTTTACCGCATTTAGATTCTATATGCCAGTAGATGAAATAGAAATTTCAAACAAACATGTGGTTGAACAACCACTATCATTCAATACGGATTCTATCAATACAAACAATAGAGCGAGTATGTTAATGAATTTAGATACCAATCAGGTCTTGTACCAAAACAATATTCACCAATCAATTGGTGTTTATTCAGTATCTAAAGTAATGTTCTTAGCAACTGTAGAACATCATTTAAAAGAAACCAATACCTCATTAGATAAGGTTATTGAAGTAACACCTATCATCGATCGTGTTAACACCCAAACTAACTTCTCAAGTGCAAGGCTACAATCTGGACAAAGATTTACCATTAGAGAGTTATACGATGCGGTGATGATGCCTTCTGGTAACGATGCAACTATCCTATTAGGAGATGTCTTATTCGGTTCTCAAGCAGAAGCGGTTAATGCGATGAACGCACTTGCTAAAGAATGGGGAATGACTAATTCTTCATTTATATCGACTTCTGGTTTAGATGGTAAATACCTAAATGAAATAGGTATTGATTCTGTCGATGGTAAGAACATGATGTCTGTTTATGACATTGTAACTATGGTAAGAAAAGTTAAAGAAAACTATCCTGAAATAATTGAAGCTGGTTCTAAGGTAGTATCTACGATTGGAACTCAATTCAATAATCCAATTACACTAGGTAATGTTAATGGATCAATTGAAGGTAATGTCAATGGGATACCAGGAGTCTTTGGTTTAAAGACAGGTTCAAACATTGTACCTGGTTCTAATGCGATTACAGCTCTTAGACATGATCGTAATGGTCAAACTTTACTAGCTGTATCAATTGCTAGTAATTCTAGAACGACTTTAAGAAGTGATATTTTATCAATGTTTAACTATGCGGATTCTTTAGATATGATTAACCTACAAGATCATGTTCATCTAAACATGAATACTGGATTTGTTCATAACGATATTGAATATACGATTGAACAACCATTCTTCTTGTATGTACCACATAACCAACAAGTATCTCTAACATTAGATAATGTACAAAACTTCTCACAACATTTAAATATCTTGAATGTAGTGAACCAACATGAAGTAGTCGGTGATTTAATCATCAATGAAACAGATATGTTTTTAAACAATGAACCTAAAGGCCTAACAAGAGTAGTCGTATCTAACCAACCAGAACGAATGACTTTTGTAGAGAAAATACCTGAGTTCTTTAGATTATTAATACAAAAATAAAACGCCTATACAGGCGTTTTTCTTTTATCTAACTTGTCTTAATCCATTTCTTCCCATTATATTTATAAGATATCTTACTTTTTACTTTACCATTTGCATCATACTTTCGTACAATCTTCTTAGAACCCTTGACTAATTTAGTACTTTTTAAACCGGTGATGGTCGTTGTTGAAAGAAGTGTACTTTTAGTTTTGGGGAATATCCAATAAACACCATATTCAGCGGCACTATTATCTGGTAAGGGTGTAAACGTTATTTGATATTGTTTGGTTACTTTCTTACTAGATGAAATAGTATCTTTTTTTACCTTACCACTAAAGAAAGCATCTAAAGAACAACCTAAATCCTGTGCCCCCCACATCCCATTCATTGTTGTTTTTTGTGTATAAGTGTATTTTCCACCTATATTTTTATATTTATCATAGATTGTACATGTTCCCTTTTCAGCTTCCGCATTCATACTCAAGCCTAATTTGCTTTGATCATAAGAGATACTTTTTTCGGTTAACTTATAAATGAGTTTATTATCTTTATAATTACTATTAATGTAATAACTAATATTTCCAATATGATAAGTTTCCCAAACTGTCCCGTCTTCTTTTGAGCCACCCGTCTGATAATCCTGTTTTTTAGCGGCCTTAATCTCATTAGTAATAACTAGTGGATTGTTTTTGTTGATGATTGGTATTGTCTTTACATTAGCACCTAGAATACTAATCAATGCTAAGGATGTTAGTTCTATTTTTCTAAGAAATGCTTTTTTATCCATATAATGCCTCCTATTATAGTTATTAGGAAAATTATAATAATTTGTATACTATAAGACAAATCATATCATAATAAATAAAACGCCTTAAAGGCGTTTATCTATGGTCTAAGTATTTCTATAATCTCTGGTGATACCTTATTAAAGAAATAAACATTATCATTTCTTAGTTGGACTCTGATAATAGGAGTAGCTCTTCTATCTATAAAGAAGAAGGCTTTATTTAATCCTTGTAAATACATATTACCTATAGTTACACCATTATTTTGATAAGCATCTATATTAGAGTTAATAACTGGTAAACGATCAAGAATATCTAAGTATCTTACTCTATCTGTTCTAATAGAATATTCTCTATCTTGGTATCTAAAGAATAAACGATTTCCTTCTATTTGATAAGAGATTTCTTCATTAAATTCTTGTGTATGAACTACTTCTTCCTCTACAATATCTTTTACGATATAAGGTGTATCTATGTAATATAGAACTTCTTCTATTGGATGGTATTGTCCATATTCATAAGATACTTCATCTACTAAAGGACTAGGTAAATCATGGTTAAAAGAGATCCCCATAATAATTGCGATAACTAAAGTAGTAACTATAGCTAATGGTTTAAATAAAGAATGTTGGATATTTAGAATATATCTTCTTACACCGTAACATTTAAATAATGGGGCATCTTCACCCTTATATAAGATCCCATATTTTAAGTAGTGGGTATCTTGTACATCACTTATTAAATTTAGAGATTGTAGTTTTAAATAAGACTTATTAATTACCTTATGGTTCACATATATTAATAGACCAATCATGATTACTAGAAAGATAATCGCAAATAAGTAAGATTGGTTTAATAAAACAAATACTAACAATAAAGGATAAGAACATAGTGAGAATAGACGAGTCATCTTTAAGACATAACGTTTATAGACCTTTACTATTTCATGGGTATAATCATTCTCATCTATTAGATAATGCATAAATGTATTGGCTTTTCTTAAAGTTAAAGTTAAGGTTCTTAAATCATTTAGATAAAATACTAAGATGATAAAAGATACGAATAAATTAATCATCAACATATAAATCCCTCCTTATCTTAATTATATAGAATATGTCTAAGTCATACAAAAGAAGTGAACTTAACTCAGATTTAAAGAAAAATAAGTAATGCTATGATATAATTATTTGACTTAGGAGGAATCGTTTATGAGTAAAGTTAAAAAAGCTATTATCCCAGCAGCAGGTCTGGGTACAAGATTTTTACCTGCAACTAAATCTTTAGCTAAAGAGATGTTACCTATCGTAGATATCCCTACAATACAAATGATTGTACAAGAAGCCATAGATTCTGGTATTGAAGAAATCATTATTATTATCAATGATTCTAAAGAGGTTATTGAAAAACACTTTGATTACCATGAAGCTTTAGAAAAGAAATTAATCGATGCGGGTAAGGAAGAACAAGCTAAATTAATTAGAGATATTGCTGATATGGCGGATATTTATTTTGTGAGACAAAAACAACAATTAGGTTTAGGTCATGCGGTATATACAGCCCGTAAGTTAATAGGAGATGCACCGTTTGCGATTATGTTAGGGGATGATCTTGTTTATAATGATCAAAAACCAGCTTTAAAACAGTTAATTGATGCTTACGATGTAACTAACTCTTCGGTAGTTGGTGTCCAAACAGTCGCTAAGGAAGATGTTTCTAAATATGGAATTGTTTCATTAGATAAAACAGATGAGAAGAATCCACGTCTACATAAGATGAATGGAATGGTAGAGAAACCTTCGGTAGAAGATGCTCCTAGTCATCTAGCGGTATTAGGTAGATATGTCTTAAGTCCAAAGATATTTGAGATACTAGCTAATCAAAAACCAGGTAAGGGCAATGAGATTCAATTGACTGATGCGATTGATACCTTAATGAAAACTGAATCGGTATACGCTTATGACTTTGAAGGATTAAGATATGACATTGGTGATAAGTTTGGTTTTGTAAAAGCAATTATTGATTACTCACTAAGACGTGATGATCTTAGGGATGATGTCTTAGAATTTATTAAAACTAAAGTAGATACTAAATAAGACAATGGATAAACTAAGAATTAAGAATCGAAGAAACAACACATTAATTATTAAGCATTGGGAGTGTGAACAACCTAAAGCTGTTTTAGTCATAGCCCATGGGGCAGCTGAGCATATAAATCGATATGAAGAACTAGCCTTATTTTTAAATAAACACCACATTGATGTTTATGGTTATGATCATGAAGGTCATGGCATTAATAAACCGGATGATCAAGAGTATATCTATGTTCAAAAAGAAAAAGGCTACCAAGTCTTAATCGATGACTTAGAAGATGTGTGTGATTATGCCTATACCCATAGTAAAAGATTACCTCTTTATTTATTAGGTCATTCTATGGGTTCTTTAATCGCAAGAGTCTTATTAATGCATACCCATGTTTCATTTGCGGGTGTCATCTTATCAGGTTCTATGAACATACCATCTTTTTTAAATGAATCTGGATTAGCACTGTCTCGTTTATATAAAAGAACCCAAGGTAAAGAAAAGGTATCTAAATTATTAAACCATTTAGCTTTTGGTACCTTACATGAAAGAATCTCTTATAATAAAGAAAACATGATTGATTACATCCATGATCCTAATTGTGGTTTACCTTTCTCTAATGCATCAATCCATGATTTATTAATCTTATCTAAAAAAGCAGCTAATAAAAAAGGTATGAAGGATATGCAACGTACTAACTATTTCTTTATTGCGGGTAAGGATGATCCCTTCTCAGATAAGACCAAACAATTAAAAGAATTAATTAAAGAATATAAGAAGATCGGATTGAAAGTAGACTATCATTTCTACCATCGTATGAAACATGAAGTGTTACAAGAAGATGATAAGTTAGATGTCTATCAAGATATCTTAAACTTCATAAACAATTCATAAATAAATCATACATATAATTAAAACTTTATTAATTTTAAGTTAAAAAAGTATTGATTTTAATTTTAGTGATTGGTATAATATATTTGTATAGGTAAAGAAATTGGGGGATTGAATTACTTATATACATTGAGATTTATGGGAATATATGAAGCAGACTGTACGGTCTGTTTTCTACTTTTATAGGCAAAGAAAAAAAGGAACATTGTTCCTTTTTTATTATCTAAATGTATATAGAATCATATAAACCATGTTTCCTACTTGCCAGAATGCGATAGTCGCAGATGAATAGTTACCAGAGATAACGGCTTCATGACTTGGCGAAGACATAAAGAAATTCATAGCGATCTGCACATAATCAGAATGAACACTTGCTAGGGAAGCATTCGCATTTGATACAGGTTGACACACCCAAGGATGTGGGTTCTTTGTAGCTGCGTAAGTTTGTGCTTCTAAGAAGACACATGACTGCATCGCATGGTTATAAGTGAATGGTCTTAAACCTAAGTTTGCACGATAGTTATTAATTAAGTTAAATAAACGTTTGGCTTGTTGTTGAAGGCTCGCATTTTGAAAACCATTTAAACTTGCCATACGTTCTTGTACACGAGTTAATGCCCCTTGTACATTAGCTAAAGTTTGAGCCTTATCTTCAACTACTTCATAGTTGAAATAAGACAAACGATTTAACTCTCTAATATAATCTTGAATCATTGATTCCTTCTGAGCATCTACCTTGTTGCTTAACTTGTTGTAGTTTTCATACAATGTTAATTCTTCATCAAAAGATACATCTTCAATGATTTCACTAAATGCCTGAATCTTCTCATTTAAATACATTTCTCTTTCATCGTTAACTAAAGTTATTACTTCTAGTTTATGAACCAATGAATGAGAGGTAATCTTTGCATTCATCAATGTATCATTATCTAAACCAACAGCTCTGGCTCTTTCTAATTGTACTTCTAATGCTTCGTTTATTTCTTTTTCACTTAGCTCGACAATGTTAAAGACATTGTTTAAACTAATTAAATTTCTTGCTTTATATTCACTGTGTCCTAGATCAATTAATTGTCTATGAGCACTAATCATTGTTGATGAAAAGATAAATGCGATACATAATGTTAATACGGTTATAACTAATATTTTCTGCCTATAATACTTCAAAAATAAAACTCCCAACTTTAATAAAATATAAAATTACTTCTATATTTTATCATTTTGAGAGTTGTATTTAAACCATAAAGTGTTAAAAATGTTAAAAGATTGTTATTATTTTACTATGTGTATACTATGGTGTAATGGTTTGATTTGATGGATTAAACGTCATAGTATGATCAATTGTAGCTGTTGGATTAGCTCTAAATTGAATTAAGACTGGATCGTTTTGGCTTGTTAAAGATACCGCATAAGAACCTGAAACAGATTGTCCTGGTTGTAAGATATCATTTAAGTTAAAGTTACCATCTGTTAATACCGCAGGACTTAATGTCACATCAGGATTAGAATCTTGAACGATGTTTAATTGTGATAGTAAAAGATTAGAGATAACTTGTGGTTGATCAGAATTATTAGTTAAAGTAAACGATATTTTTAAAGCTGGATTATCATAGAAATCATTCAATGCATCAATACTATCAACCTTAATAGAAGATAAAGCTCCTTTATAGGTTTGAGTCGAAGCATCATAGTTACTTGTCATAGCAGGCGCCGTATTATTTTGAGGCGTTGTTTGTAAAGTAGGACTATTAGCAAAGATAGGTGTAGAGATAGAATCTCTTATTATTGGGAAGACACTAGAGTAATCACTTGATGCATTAGATAAGAATAAGAATGAAATATAGCCACCATCTAAATCAATTAATAAAAGATTACCTACGTAGTTAGTACCATCATCATCCGTAAATTTAATATCGTATTGATAAGCTGGAGTTAAATCAACAGTAACAGCTTGTTTGTTATCGATAGTAGCACTTTCACCTAATTGGGTTTGTAAGGCACTTATAAAATTAGCTTGTACTGTATCATCTGCGATCTTATCAGTAGTTGCGGTATAGTCTACTTGTAGTAGGCCACCATCAAAAGTATATTGATTGGCAGCTTCACTATCTTGAGTGGCTGCTTGTAGCTGCCATGTTTCTGGTACCGCATATCTAACATTTTGAAGTTCTTGTTTAACTAAGTTGAAATTGGCTTCAGCTTGAATGTTTCCAGCACATGAAAATAAGAATAAAGCTAGAAATCCTAACAAGCTTGTTTTAAGTATTTTTTTCATAAAATTCTCCTTGTATTTTTAACTATTTGTTTAAAACATTGTAAACTCTAATTTACATGTTGTCTAATAAATTTATAATAATATGATAATATAGGATAGTAAACTTAACATTAGACTTTATATAGGTTATAATTAGTAAAGTTTAAGATAGAAAGAATGGTTAGAATGCTTGAAATAATAAGACAAACTTTTTCAAATAATGATATCGTTGGTGCGATTAGTTCAGCCCTTTTAATCATTATGTTAGGTTACCTTTTAAGAGTACGTGGTATCTTTGGTGATACCGCAGCTAAAAATTGGTCACAAATCGCAATGGAAGTAGGACTTCCAGCCCTATCTTTTCTAGCATTCATGCAAGATATCAACCATGATCAACTAAGTCAAAGCATCCATCTATTAATCTTTGGATTCTTTATATACATCGTTCTGTTCTTTGTTACATGGTTGTTATTTATAAAATATAAAAGTAAAGATAAACGAGATGTCTTAGAATTAATGTCGGCTTTTGGATCGGTTACCTTCTATGGTACACCAATCGCTTTAGCATTATATGGACCAATCGGTGTTATGTATGCTTCTATCTTTAACATCTCATACCGTGTTTATTTATATTCTTACGGTATATTAAAAATGACTAACGTTAAATTTAAGAAGGAAAACATTAAAAAGATCATCTTTAATCCAGTATTGTTTTCAACCTTGTTAGGTTTATTAGTTTGGGTCTTCCAAAACAATCTTCCTCAAGTAAATGTACTAGATCAAGCAAGTAACACCTACCATTCATATGCCTTTTTAAGAATAGATAAAACAGCACCCTTCCTATTTGTACCTATGACCTTTCTAAGTGCTATCGCATCACCATTAGCTTGGTTATCTATTGGTACGATACTAGGTTCTATGTCATTAAAAGATTCTATCTCTAATGCGACAGCTTGGTACTTCTCATTAGTTAAATTAATCATTATACCTATCGTTTCTATATTATTAATGGTCGGTTTAAAATATTTAAATATCTTATCATTAGATTCTACAGCTGTAGGAGTCATCGTTATCTTAATGGCAGCACCTGCTGCTACAGTTACTACCTCAATGGCTATCGGCTTTGGTAAAGAACCGCTAATGGCTTCAAACAACGCTTTAGTCTCTACAATTATCGGTATTATCTTGACACCGTTTTGGATTGTCTTAATCGATATATTAAAAAGCTTTCTACATATACTAAGTTAAGGAGTTATTTATGAAAAAGAAACTATTTATCACAAGTGTCGTCATCTCATTCTTCTTGAAGATAATTTCTAAAGGAATTACACATAGTCCTATTTATAAAAGTATTTCTTATTCAGAAGGTAAGGAATTAATGGATAAGACTAACTGTGTTATATTAGATGTACGTAGTAAAAAAGAATTTATCGCTAGAAGGTTATCTAACTCAATCTTAATCTATGAAGAAGATCTAGTTAGACAAGCTGAAACAATGTTAAAGAAATCAGATATTATCATTGTCTATTCAGATTCTAAAGTTAAATCTAAAAGAGTTTGTAAGACATTGGTAGCCCTAGGATATAACTATATCTTTGATATGGGTGATATCAATAAATGGCCTTATGAGATTGTCTCAGGTAATGATTTTAAAATAAGAAAACTATCTTAAGAAAAGAAGGTGTCCTATGATTTATATAGTTGAAGATGATAGAAATATACGTGAATTAGTAACATATGCCTTAGAAAATAATAAGACTCCACTACCTGCAAAGGGTTTTGAAAACGGTCAATTATTTGAAGAAGCTTTAGAGAAAGAAGTACCTGACTTAGTAATATTTGATGTTATGTTGCCGGGTAAAGATGGCTTAACACTAACAAGAGAACTACGTGAGAATCCAAAGTATTCTCACATACCAGTATTGATATTAAGTGCTAAATCTAATGAATATGAGAAGGTCCAAGGTTTAGATAGTGGTGCTGATGATTACTTGACTAAACCATTCTCTCATATGGAGTTAGTAGCTAGGGTAAAAGCATTGCTTAGAAGAGCTAAATCACATACTGAAACTAAACCTTCTAGTGATAGTATCTCTTATGGTAAGTTAGTACATCTACCTAATTCTAAAGAGTTTAAATTAGATGATACGAATATTGATTTAACCCATAAGGAATACCAATTGTTAGAATATTTCATTACCAATCAAAACATTGCTCTAGATCGTGATCAAATCTTAAATGCGATATGGGGTTATGATTACGATGGAGAAAGTCGTACCGTTGATGTACATGTCTCTTCATTAAAAAGAAAACTTGGTGAATATGGAAAAGAAACCATCATTACCAAGCGTTCTACTGGTTATATGTTTAAAGTGAAATAAGATGAAGAAGTTACTATTAAAAAATAATATCATTGTCTTTATCTTAACGCTTGTCTTAGCCTTGGTATTCTTATCAACGGCTTTTTACTTTGAAAAAAGAAACATGCATCAATTTTATTTAGACAATGAACTACAATTAGTTAAAAGAATGTACTTAGAACAAGGAATAACTGGACTACATGGATTAGACTTTAATAACCATATTCAATTGATTAATGTCGAAGGTTCTTTAATCTATGATAATCGTAACTTTGTGGTAGTAGGTAATCCAGGTCAATACTCTGATTTAATTAAAGAGAATTTAAATAATCCTTTGTATCAATCTATTTATGCGAATACCAATATCTTATCTAATACGATTAGTGTAAGTCAGAAGGTATCTGATAATGTAGTTATTAGAATTACGAGTGATCAATTTAATATGAGATCCATCTTAACTGATGCCTTTATAATTGGACTTATCTTAGCGATATTATTAACCTTTATTATAGAGTATCTTACTAATAAAATGATTACTAAATTAGTTAAACCAATCAATGATATTAGGATTACTAAAGATTATAAAGATTATCCATATATTGAGTTACAACCTTTATTAAATCGATTATCTAATCACTCATATAAGTTAGATGAACAAGTATCCAACCTAGCTTCTAAAGAGAATGAATTAACTTTAATAACCGACCACATGTCAGAAGGAATCTTACTACTAGATACCTTTGATAATATATTAATGGCCAATCCTAAAGCTAAAGAAGTTCTAGGTATCAATGAAGACAATATTAATCGTAGTGTCTACAATATCAATAACATCCGTCTTATCCTAGATGCGATCAATGGTAAAAACAATAAAGAAATGACTATTGAAGTAGAAGGTAGACATTATAAGTTATTAAAGAATGCGGTATTTGAAAATAACGCTTATGTCGGTATTGCGATCTTTATCTTTGATATTACTGATTCAGCATTACAAGAGAATATAAGAAAAGAGTTTTCAGCCAATGTATCTCATGAATTGAAAACACCTTTAACCAGTATATCTGGATTTGCGGAACTGTTAAAAGCAGGTATTGTGAAACAGGAAGACATTGAAAAATTTGGTGGTAAAATCTATGATGAATCGCAACGTTTATTAGCTTTAATTAATGATATATTAAAACTATCTAACTTAGAGAATAACGATTTAATGAAAAAACAAGAGGTTGATTTCTCTAAAATATTAGAAGAGATTGAAACATCTTTACATGATAAGTTAGAAGAGAAACACCAACAATTAAGTATCAACTATAAACCGATTAATTTCTATGGTTACCAAAGTGTTATCCATGATATCATTTATAATATTGTAGAGAATGCTTGTAAGTATTCAGGTGATAACTCTAAAATAAAGATTGATATTAAAGAACATAAAAACAATGTAACAATCGCTATTAGTGATAATGGTCTAGGTATTAAAAATGAAGATATCAACCGTATCTTTGAACGTTTCTACCGTTCAGATAAATCACATTCACAAGCCATTGAAGGTACTGGATTAGGTTTATCAATTGTAAAACATAGCGTTTTGTTGCATAATGGTAGTATAGATGTAAAGAATAATGTGGATGGTGGCGCTACGTTTACTATCACATTACCTAAAGAAAGTGAGTTGAATCCACATGCTTAAAAAGATTATCTTAAGTATTTGTTTATTATTAAGCTTTAGCTTAATTAATACCAATGTGATCTATGGAACACAAAGTATTGAACCAATCTCTGGTGAAGTAGAAGCTACCGATGGTGAAACAGGTCAACCTGCCTTTTGTGATCCTAACGAAGAGAATGGGGAATGTCCTCTAATCTTTGATGATACCAATCAAAATACAGGGTTTGGTAGAAGAGAGTTTACTCTACTAGCAGGTGTTACCTTATTAGTAGGAGCTGCTTTAATATCAATACTAGAAAGAATTAAACATAAAAGATAGAGTCATCTATCTTTTTTTATACCTTTTGTATACTTGTCTACAAATTAAGTCTTTTTATAATCTAGAAAGAATTACCTTTTAAATTTTGATAAAATGAATTTACGAAATATAAAGGGGGACTATTCATGAAAGATAAGATTAATTTAACTAATAACCACCACTACTGTAACTTGATGAATACTCCATTAAAGATAACGAATCTTCATTCTAATAAGAAAGAATTAGAATCTAGTACTGATGAGAAGATTGTTTATTATGATAATGGAATTGTGAAAACTATAGATAGTTCTACCTACTCTAAAAAAGGTAGATTAATAAAGTTAGACCATAAGTTTTATAATAATGATCAACGTTTAATCTATCGTAAGATTTCTTACTACCATGAGAATAAGAAGTTAAAGAAATGCATTGTCTATGAACAATTTAATGAATACTATGTCAATTTAGATAAACAATCATGGACTTACAACCATGCGACTATCTCTGATTATGATATCAAAGGTAGATTGATTAAAATAAAAGAGATTACGTGTGATTATAGTCAAAATGCCCATGAGTATGATATAGATCATACTTCAATCATTACCGTAGAAACACTTAAGGGTAAGATTAAACCTGGTTGTAAACGTAATGAATGTCGTATCTTTAGAGATGATCGTGGATGGAATAGTATCGCTTATGTATTATCTAAAGATTATCAATATGAAATGGTATCATATAAACGTTTTGATACATTGAATAATCTTACACAAGAAACTGTTTATTCAAACAATGATTATATTGATATTAAGTATCAAGAAGGACTTATTATATCAAAATATGATTCTAAAGAAGATACTGAATATGTTTATAATGAACAACTTAATAACTTAGTACAAGTCAAACAATAAAGAGGCCTAGGCCTCTTTTCTTGTTTATTCGACTTCTTCTTCTTTTCTTGCGGAATTACCAATAAATGATACTTTCTCTGCTACTACTTCCATATTCTTTCTCGTAGAACCATCAGTCGCTTTATAAAGTGATGTTACCAATCTTCCTTTAACACCAATGACACTACCTTTAGAACAATAATTAACAGTAGACTCAGCAATTCCTTTCCATAATACACAATCGATAAAATCAGTTTCATAGACACCTTCTGCATTCTTGAAGTTTCTTTGAACCGCTAAAGTAATATTCGCTAGTTTTTTTCCATCATTCGTTTCTACTGAGACTGGATCTTTTACTAAACGACCAACAATGACAATTTGATTTAACATAGTATATGTCCTCCTAAAATATTTTTATTCTTGTCACTATTTATTTATCGATATTTGAGAAAAATCCTAAGACAATATAATTAATTAAGATAAAAACAATTGACCTTTAACATTGTTTAGTTATAATTAAGAAAAGAGAGGATGATACTATGAGTAATAAATTATTAGATCCATTTAAAATAAAAGACTTAACCTTAAATAATCGAGTGGTCATGTCACCTATGTGCATGTATAGTGCTAAAGAAGATGGGATTGTACAAAACTTTCACTATACCCATTATCAAGCTAGAGCTATCGGTCATGTAGGGTTAATTATCCAAGAAGCTACTGCGGTATTACCAGAAGGTCGTATTACAGAAAATGATCTAGGTATATGGGATGATGCCCATAAAGATAAGTTAAAAATCTTAGTTAATAAGGTTCACGATTATGATAGTAAGATTGGTATTCAATTAGCCCATGCAGGTAGAAAATCATCAACATCTAAAGATATCTATGCACCAAGTGCTCTAGCTTACGATGAAACGTATAAGACACCACTAGCTATGACTAAGGATGATATTAATAAAGTGATACAAGCATTTAAAGATGGTGCACTACGTGCTAAAGATTGTGGTTATGATGTGATTGAAATACACGGCGCACATGGTTATTTAATTAACCAATTCTTATCACCTGTTACCAATATAAGAGATGATGAATATGGAGGGTCTATGGAAAATAGATACCGAATACTAAAAGAGATTATTCATGCATGTAAGAGTGTCTATGATGGACCTATCTTTGTGAGAATATCTGCTAATGAATACGATGATCATGGCAATACTTTAGATGACTATGTAACATTTGTAAAGTGGATGAAAGAAGATGGGGTTGATGTAGTCGATGTATCTACAGGTGGATTAGTTCCCGTTATCCCAAGAGCTTATCCTAACTATCAAGTACCTTATGCCTCAAAGATAAAAAATGAAACTGCATTAACAACAGGTACAGTCGGAATTATCACCAGTGGTTCGCAAGCTTTACAAATACTAGAAGATGAACATGCGGATTTAATCTTCTTAGGAAGAGAACTACTAAGAGAACCAAATTGGGTCTTGAATGTGAAACATGAATTCTGTTTACCTTACGATGGTCCAGAACAATACGAAAGAGCTTATCGATAGAAGATACCTGAAAGGGTATCTTTTTTATTACTTACCATATTCAAAGTATAATTTACATATCTATATTATAATTAATATAACTATCTATGTGTACTTAAGCAGGAGGGATATGAATGAAGAAACTAAAAAGATTACTCCCATTATTGGTTCTATCATTTTTACTATTTAATCTTAATATACAAGGAGCCGGTGTAGGTCCAGGTTGGTCTGGATCGTTTTCTAATGCCTTTTTAAAAATAGCCGATCCTGATACATCTTATGCATCAGGAAGGTTTCATGATACCTCTATAGAAAATGGAAGAGTATGGGCTGATAAAACAGTCTTTTCTGCTCAACCTTTAGTTCACTCGGTTGTTTCTATGGAAGGTGGACAAGGTTTTCCACTACCTATTCCTAGTCAGGGTGGAGCGACTTACTATCCATTAGCTTATGATGAGTTTATGGTTGCGATTTCTGCTTTATCCCAAAACTTTAATATTACTTCGATTGTCGCACCTACTGACGTTGTCTTTGTTATCGATATCTCTGCTTCAATGAATATGTATGGTATTACAGGGACTACCAATACAAGTGCGAGTGATACTAATTCACAAAGAGCATCGTTAATGGTGGATGCTTTAAATGAAGCGATTTCGATCTTGATGAATGCGAATCCTAATAACAGGGTTGGTATCGTTACCTTTGCGGCTAGTGGAACAGCATCTAATAACTTTGGTGCTCAAACTCTATTACCATTGAACTCTTACTGTATTCAAGGAGCTCCCGAGTTAAATGATTCTTTTTCAAATTGGAAATTTATTTCTTATGGACAAAATAACTTTACCGCAAACTCACCAACAAATCCTAGTGATCATACTATAAGAATTAATCCACAATTAGGTGTTATTACTAATCAATCTGACATTAATACGGCACCTCCAGGTACGACTGTTCCTGTAAATTGTGGTAGTGCACCAGCTAATACCACAAGTGTTACCAATGTAGTCGATAAGTATACTGCGACACAAGCGGGTATCTCTTATGGTGCTCAAATGTTGATGAATGTTACAGACCAAGTGTTTGATACAGGATTAACACATGAAGGTGGTGGTAGGATCACTATCATTAGAAAACCAAATATTATCTTGTTAAGTGATGGTCTTCCTAACGTTGGAGATACCAATATTACACGTAATGATGTTACAGCAACCACAACTGGTAATCTAGTTGCAGCTGATACGATTAATCCTGCTTCAGATGCGATTAACATTACAACGATTTTAACAGGTGCATATTGGAAAAATAGGGTAAGACAACATTACTTTGGAGCAGCGGCTAATGTCGCTACTAATAACACTGGATTCTATACAATTGGGGTTGGTGCTATAGGTTCAACTGCTTATGTTTTAAATCCAACTCTAGCTAATAGTGCCACCCAAACACTTTTACGTAATGCTTTAACTAATTCATCTATTTCGATACCTAGAACTGGTACTTCTGGTACAGGTAATATTACGGTACCTACAACACCAGTTAATGGACTAGCAACCTATAACTATGTCACTGCATTCTATCCAGCAACTTCAGCATCACAGTTAGAAGAGGCATTCCAAAGTATTGCTCAAACCGTACTAGCAAAGTCTACTTATGCAACCAATGTCTCTAACGATTCAGACAACAACTGGCAAGGAAATATCATCATGTCAGATGTTTTAGGTCAATATATGGAATTTAGAGGTGCACAAGCTCTTTGGATAAATGAAGAAGAATACTCTGGATATGAGTGGGCTAGTGGTATCGTTGATAAAACTATCACTACAATTGGGTTTGCTCGAGCTCACTGGCCAACTTTATCACAACAAACGATAACAGATATGATTACTGGACATATAGCTGCCGGTGCAGCTGGTAATCCATTTGGTATATTTGCGCACTCAGAGAGTGATTTTAATAACTCGTTTATGTATTGGGGTAACTATGTTGGTGGAACGGTAAACTTCATACAATCTTATTTTGATACCAGTGGTAATGTAACAAGTCAACCAGCTAATGCAACCGTTTTATCAAGAGTATTCCAATGGTATGGTACTGTACCTGATTCAATCATCGGTTGGCAATGTGATATGACAAGCCCAGAAACCATAGCAGCTTCGCCAGAAGGTGCATGTATCGACTTACAAGATGTCGGTCTATATTCAATCATGGCATTAGCTGATAACACGCTAGCACCTGAAATTTATGCGAGTGGACAAACTGCAGGTGCAGCTCCATCTGCTGGGAACAATGTTAGAACATTAGCTAAATACCAATACTTAGTAAGATGGTATATTCCTGGAGGTTTATTACCACTACGTACGGTTGGTATGGCGCCTGGTATCAACAACCAACCACAATTTACCTTTATACCAACACCACCAATTAGAGCCTTCTATCGTGTTGGATTAAGAGACAATATTACGTCTATCGTTGCGAAAGCAAACCAATATTCGGTTTATAGTCCACAATCGATCACTTTGTCAGATGTATCATCAACTTATAGGAATGCTAACGATGCGCAAAGAAACAATGTAGCCAACACGCCACATTCATGGTGGTTCTACTCAAATGATTGGGATAGAAGTGGTTTCCAAGGAGACTATAAAACTCCTTATACAATAAGCAATCCAAATGCTTCTAATGTGGTTCTACAATCAAATTTAAATGCGAACTCACAAAGGAATTTATCAACTTATATATTCGTACCTAATGTCAACAACCCATTCTACTTCTTTACGGATGATGGACATACATCGACAGTAAATGGTGGAACCTTTATCGTCGCTTATCAAAACCCTGCTTTTGCTGGCCATGGTATCGCTCCTTTTGATTTGGAAAATGTTATTATAGGTGCAACTCCAAATGCGAATATCGCACCTGCTACATGCTCAGCTGGATCGACAAGTCCTCCGGAAAATGTTTACCAACTTGTAACCAATGTGGTAAGTTCAAATAACCAGACACCACATGATATGTTGTTACCGATTGATTCAGGACTACTACAATGTGTTCAAGTAAATGATGCTTCTAACTCTAGTGGTAATGCCAATACGAATGTTACAATAGGAAGTTATGTATGGGCAGTTGCAACGGGAACAGTAAGAGCGCCATACTTATTTGAGTATTCATTGAAGGATGTGAACGCGACTGGTACCGCAAACTTCCCTGATGGTAATTCATTCATTAAAATTAGAGATGGTTTTGATGGGAATGATGCGACCACAAGTTTAACGCAAACGGTTTATATTGTGAATCATTACCTGGGAAATAATGGTCGATTAACTATCCCAGAAACACAATTAACGGTTAATAAAATATGGAATGATGGTGTTGCACCAACACCAATCTATGTTCAGTTGTATGCGAACAATGTTGCTTATGGTTCACCTGTACAATTAAATTCTTCAACCACACCAGCTTGGTCTAACACTTGGGATAATTTACCGGTTATCGCAACTGATCCAAGTGCCGATACTGGTACTGCAGTGTTTGTGAATTATACGATTAAAGAGGGAACGTTGGTAAATGGGAATTTTACACCATTTAGTACATCCAATCCTCCAATAGATGGTAATGGTCAAGCCTTTGATGTAGAGACTAGACAACCACAATGGAACCAATCAAGTGGTACATGGGCTGTTGATGGTCAAATAACCAATACACCACCTAAGCCACCTACTATCACAAAGTCAGTTGATAAGACTACAGCACAACCTGGTGATGTCTTAACTTATACGATTACCGTACATAACCCTAATGAGGTTTTACCTTTAAGTAATTTAGTGGTTACGGATGATATCAGTGCTAATTTAAATGCGAGTTATATTTCTTATGTGACTAATTCAATTACATTAAGAGGTGCTTCTTTAACAGATGCATCAGATACTGATGCAGGTAGCTACGATAATGGAATAATTACCGTTAATATCGCATCATTAGATGGTGGAGCTAGTGCAGTTATTACTTTCCAAGTAAGGGTAGAAATGGGTGCGTTACCACCAATTGGTGGTCCTAACACACAAATACCTAACTTGGCAACATTGACTCCACCTAACCAACCACCTATTAATACACCACCGGTAGTAACAATCGTTCCACCACCTACAGTGCCTACACTGGTAAAAGATGTAGACAAGCATGTGGCTTATGTAGGAGATATTCTAACCTATACCTTACGTTTAATTAATCCTAATCCTTATGAGATTTATAATTTTGATGTATGGGATGATCTAGATACTGAGTATCTACAATTTGTTAGAGGATCAATTACAGTAGATGGTGAAAGTGTGACAGATGCGAACGACGGTGATAGTGGTTACTATAGTAATGGGTCTATCTTTGTGAATATTGAAAGTGTTGCTGCTAAGGATCATATCGATATTACATTCCAAGCTAAAATACTTGCGGCTGCTGTAGGTAATGAGATTGAGAATGTGGGTGTTCTACAAGCACCACCTACACCACAGATACCACCAACCGTACCAACACCACCAGGTAATATACCGGGTGCACCACCTCCTGATAATTCAAACAAGGTCGTGACTAAGGTACCACCTAAGATTCCTAATACAGGTTTAGATATCACGAACCTAAGAATATCTGCCTTATTATCGACAATTGGTCTTATTAGTGCAGGTGTCTCTTTGTATCAAAGAAAGAAAAGAAATTATTAATTATCTAAAACGTTTATGAAATTCATAGACGTTTTTCTTTATTAAAAGTGTCTTAAGATAGTCTAAAATAGATTGAATGTCTTAACTTATTTAAGTAAACTTATAAAAGTATAAGTGAATAAATAAACATAACTTAGATATATCTTATAGATAAGACATACAAAACATTTGTCTTCTATGAGCGTATAATCTATCTTCGGGAGCTGATGCTATGAAAAAAATGTTAAGAGTAATTGTACCTGGTATGATGGTACTTTCAATCACGAATATCCATGCGAATGGTATAGATTTTGGATCTAATACTAACTATTACGATACACTTTGTTCAGATAAAGCCTCTTATTCTTTAAATAAGAATACATGTGATGCTTATGAAAAGTGGAAAAAAGATGGAAATGGACAGACTGATAAGATTGTAGAGGCATTTAATGATGAATCTAAAATGACTTTAGATGATCTTACAAGTTTACTAAATAAAAATAGAGAGTTAATTTCAGAGAAGACTGATTTATATAACCAAAAGAAAGCACGTATTGCACGTAACCAAGCTAAGGTTGATAAGTTAACTGGTGAAGTTAAAACATCTTTAGCTTTAATGCAGTTAATGGATGATGAGAATCAATTAATTGATATCATTATGGGTTCTACTAACTTAGATGAGTTATTAACTAAGATTGATGGTATTAAAGCAATCAATGAAGCTAATATTGGTGCTATGGCTGCTTTACAGAAAACACAGTTAGAATTAAAAGAAGATACTAAATATTTAAAAGAAGATTTAAATACCTTAAAAGAAATTAAGTCTAAGCAAGAATCTTTAATTTTAGAATTTCAAAGAGCTGAGGCTGATTTATATACTAACTCTAATAGTGGTGGTAAAGGTAACTACAATAACGCATTAGATGGTGTAGATTTATCTAATATTGAAGATACTAATAAAGGTTGGTCTTTACCGGTAGCCCATGCGAATGTATCAGCGGGTACTTGGGCATATCCAGGTGGTGGATGGCATCCAGGTATGGATTTAGCTTTACCAATTGGATCTAACTTATTAGCACCTGCAGATGGGGTTGTCTTATCAAGAACATCTGGTGGTAATGGTTATGGTAACCATATGGTTATCGCAGTTAAAAAAGATAACTATGTTTATACAATATTGTTTGCCCATTTAAATGGCTTTAAAGATGGTGTCACTACCTTTAAAAAAGGTGATGTGATTGCCTATACTGGTAACACAGGTAATTCAACTGGTCCTCATGTCCATGTTGAGGTGTTCAGACATAATACCGCATCTTTATCAATGGTAATTGAAGAATTCAAGAAAGTACCAGATTATTGGTTTGGTCTTGGGTATTCAGGAACTGGTGATGCGGGTAAGGTTCAACGATTAAGACCTGAGTCTGTATTCAAAGTAAGTGTTGGTAATAAATTTTAGAATGATCGAAAGATCATTCTTTTTTTACACATAATTATGTGAAGTTTTTCACATAATATTGATATTTATAAACATATAGTATATTTTATTTAACTTATGTAACATAGATAGTGTATCTAAAACAATAAATCATATCTATAATTCCCTTATTTAAGGGATATATCTGAATAATATTAATAAAATGTGTCCAATTGTTAAAATTAAGCCCTAAACTTGCCTTTTATATAATAGTTATATTAAAATATAAGTCGTAATGTTAAAAGATAGTTTATTTTTTGTTTACTATTAATTAATAATATAAGTAATAAGGGGTCATTATGATAAAAAAGATAATCGTTGTCCTAGCAATACTATTTGCTTTGATGAATACAAATACAATAAAAGCAACATCTAGATTTTCAAACAATATTCAATTCTATAATAACTTATGTTCGACTAGAACATCGTTCAACATTAACATTGAAACATGTACTGCTTTTCAGGAGTACTTAGATCAAGACCAAGCAGTCTTAGAAATGGCTGAATCAGTTAATGATGATAATCTTGACTTAGCTAAGTTAGTTAACTTAATTCAATCAAACAATAACTTGATTGAAAGAAGAGAAGCTGCCTTAAGAAGAAATAGAGCAAGACGTCGTGAGAATATACAACGTATTCAAAACTTAGAACGTGCTATATCTCAATCAATTGCTTTCATGCAGGAATCTAATTTAGAAAACCAAGTCATTGACTTTGTTATGGGAGCATCATCTTTTGATGATATGATGGTTCGTATTGAAGGTATCGATGCGATTAATCGTGCCAACAACTATACGATGGTTGATCTTCAACAAGCACAAAATGAATTGGATGAAACATCTCGTTTCCTAGAAAGAGACTTAGAGATATTAAATGAAACAAAAGAAAAACAACAACGTCTATTATTAGAGTTTCAAAGAAGAGAGATAGAACTATACACATCATCTACGGTTAGATTTAACTCAAATGCGAGAACTAACTTATCGGGTGTTGATATTTCATCTGTAGGAAAATCATCTTCTTGGGGTCTACCTACTAGAAGTGGTGTTGTTACCGCATCGACATGGGCTTATGCCTTTGGTGGATGGCATCCAGGTTTAGATATTGGTTTACCAATTGGTTCACCATTAATTGCACCAGCAGATGGTGTGGTGTTAGCTAGAGCTTCTGGATTTGGTGGTTATGGTAACTATATCGTTACAGCACACCGTATGGGAGATTTCATCTATACGATGATATTCGCTCATTTAAATGGCTTTAACAACGTTATTGAATTCAATAAGGGTGATGTGATTGGCTTTACTGGTAACACCGGTATGTCGACAGGTCCTCATGTTCATATTGAAGTTATTCGTCATAACACAGATGATCTACAAAAAGTAGTGGATCAATTCACTCGTACTAATGACCATTGGTTTGGTCTAGGATATACAAGTGTTGGTGATTGTGTCAGAGTATGTCGTTTAAAACCAATTGAAGTATTCAACCTAAGAATGGGTCAAAGATTTTAAAAACTAAGCCAGTACATTGTATTGGCTTTTTATAAAGGAGATAGCTATGTTTAAGACAAGTGATTATGATTTTAATTTACCAGAGGGATTGATTGCTCAATCCCCTTTAGAAAAAAGAGATTCTTCTAGATTGTTACTAGTTGATAGAAACGATTTAAATTTAGAAGATAAAACCTTTACAAATATTATTGATTATCTTAATGAAGGTGATGTTCTAGTAATGAATGATTCTCGTGTCTTGCCAGCTAGATTGTTTGGTGTTAAAGAAGATACTCAAGCTAACGTAGAGATTCTTTTATTAAAAGAAACCGACAAGGATGTATGGGAGTGTCTAGTTAAGCCAGCTAAACGTATTAAAGTAGGAACCATTGTTTCTTTTGGTGATGGTCAATTAAAGTGTGAATGTGTCAAGGAAGAGGAAGATGGGATTCGTTATTTTAAATTAATCTATGAAGGTATCTTAATTGAGATACTAGAACAACTAGGTACTATGCCGTTACCTCCATATATTAAAGAATCTTTAGATAACCAAGAAAGATACCAAACGGTCTATTCTAAGGTATCTGGCTCTGCAGCTGCACCTACGGCTGGTCTACACTTTACCAATGAACTTTTAGATAAGATACAAGCTAAAGGGATTAAACTAGCTTATATTACGTTACATGTTGGTCTAGGTACATTTAGACCGGTAAGTGTAGAAGATGTCAACGATCATAAGATGCATAGTGAATTCTATCTGTTAGATTCAGATAATGCCAAGATAATCAATGATGGTATCTCTAATAATAAAAGAATCATCTCAGTAGGTACCACTACTATTCGTACGATAGAAACCATTGCTCATAAGTATGGTGATATTAGAGAAGCATCTGGTTATACAGATATCTTTATTTATCCAGGATTTGAATTTAAAGTTATCAATGGATTGATTACTAACTTCCATTTACCTAAATCAACTTTAATGATGTTAGTATCTGCATTCGCATCAAAAGAAATCATTATGAATGCTTATGCACATGCGATTGAAAACAAGTATCGTTTCTTTTCTTTTGGCGATTCTATGTTCATTAGATAGTATTAGTGTTAAATATAATACCATTAAAATATTTTATGATATAATTCTATAGGAGCCAAATTAGAC
>Ga0268261_10000351_pt1 | contig 28532 bp, 21 predicted proteins | sample TergutNc150P1_FD_190353 | JGI IMG/M metagenome (GOLD analysis project Ga0268261, IMG submission 190353) | Nasutitermes corniger P1 segment gut microbial community from laboratory colony in Florida, USA - Nc150 P1 (SPAdes) (version 2) | ecosystem: Host-associated > Arthropoda: Insects >... | reverse complement strand
GAAACATCAAGAATGGTTGCTCCATATATATATGACATTAGTAGCCTAAAGGTTAATAATTTAACCCTTATCCTGCTAACATGGAGAAAATGGTGAGCTCCTAATAATGCCAGCAAATAGCAGATGAGATTTAATTCAGGCTTTTAAGGGTTAACCTGGTGTTATATATCACGTAATAATGCTGCCTCAATCATAAATGTTACATAATGTAAAATAAAAGATGGCAGCACATTCCTGAGTGAAAAATCAACAGAAATAAGGAAACAGCCAAGACATATTTTTGTGAAGACATATATAATACTTAAATTAGAAGGCTGCCGCTACTGGGAGTAGTTTTCTTACAAAATGGGATGTCAAAAAATTACATTCAGGAGGAAACAATTACAAGGCATAAAATGCACAATGGTATTCAGATGAAGACAACTTTAAATTGGAACTGCCAATGCAATAATGACATCCCGTGGATTCCCTTTCCCACTCAATGTCTAATCTCCAAACCAAGGCACAGGGTTATGATCCATTACCCATTCAAACCACAAGACAAATGACTGGCAGCCATGTTGCTGAATGATGTAACTGAAACCTCAAATTCAGTGTTTTAAACAAGATGGTCCATCCTTTACAGGAAGGAGTGGGGAAGGCAAAGAAAATCTAACTTCCACCTATGTGTGTGCTTAGATGACCTGGAATATCTCAGCAGTGCTGTAAAAAGAAAATAGAAGAAAAAAAAATACTCCACTAAAATCTACAAAAATCTCTGATTTCTAAATAGTTTTCAGAAGCTGTAAATACTCCACCACTACTTCAATTAAATGCAGATCAGGAGAAGAACTCCTGGGTGCTATAAATCCTCTTGGCAACAAATTAATATTTCCAAGAAGTCTTAAGGGATTACAAATGCAAAACCAGTGTCAGTACTGAATCTACATCTGCACCTTACTTTAGTAAGGATGGGAATGCTACATTTACATTACCGTAACTGTAAACTTGCAATTCTAAAATTTCGGTTGAAAGATCATTAAAATTTACAAAATATGTATCTTAGATGACACTGTCCTGTTCTGTATTTCTTATCATTAAAGTGATATAGGCCTATTAACTGATAAATACAACCACACAGATCTAATATAATGGTTTTTATTCAGCACTACTACATGTTTCGGCTGTCTACATCAGCCATCGTTTCACAAAAAGAGTAAAAAGGGGACAGGCCTATCCTAACAAACAGTTGTGTAAAATTATTATTATTGCAAAACAGTGATAACTATTATTAAAAAAATGGAATAATAACATTCACACTGTATTAAAAAACTTTTGGGTAATATCCTATGTATCCGATACGTTGCATTATGCCCAAGCTGAAACCAAAGATGTTTCAGAAATGCAAGAACTTAAAATCTGCTGATTCTTGGCTATGAAGCAATGAGTATGGTTACAGTTAGAAATTCACAACCCCCTACAGTGTCTTTATTGCTCTTTTGTAACTGTATACACACACTTTTATATATATATATATATATATATATATATATATATATATACACACACACACACACACACAACAAGCACGATGAGAAGGCCACAGTATAGAGTATATATGGGAAAGATGGGAAATTGGTATAGCACTGTAATCGGCAAGTCCTAAGGGAAGATACCACTTGGGAGACTTAGGCTTAAATGGAGGCTAACACTACAATGGATCTGACAGTAATAAGGTGTGGTAAAGTGGACTGCATTTATATGGCTCAAAACAGGAACCACAGGAATCAGCCATCAGAATCCATAAATGTCTGAGATTTTTTTGATTAGCTGAATGAGTATCAGCTGATTTCCACTACTAGTTAATAATAATTTGGACTTCAATTACTGAAACACAGTTTTTGATGTTATGAGAGTTTGTGCAATGAATTTGGTGTCCAAGAAAGGGACACTCGCTATTATAATATAATTTATATTATTCATATTAAACTACCTGTCTTACTGTAACTTGTTATACTATGTTTCAAGCATAAGCGATGCATAGTTACAATATTGTGAGATCTTTCACCTGAATTTGACTGTCACACACTCTGATGCTACCAATCACAAGCAAATTTTTATAACTTCCCAAAATTATGAACATAACTACTATTTTTTGCCTGCCACTTGAAATAAACAACTGTAAAGGTAAACCAGTGCATATGGTCTTTACAACACTTGACAGTTCAGTCCTTAATTTTCCATTTTTGAAAATACAGTAGAACAGAACATTCACCTTAACCAAGGCGACAAACACAAAATGGCTACTGTTCTTATCTTCTGATCTGGAAAAAGGTTGATTTTTGCGCATTAGTAATAGCATCATAACCTTCAGAATACAGACAGATACTTTACAAAGTAAAGGTAATGTTGTCTATATGCATACCAAACAGGCACAGGTGGGAGAGGAGATATAGCTCCACTCATTCTTTAACCCATTGGCATACTATTTTTCATAACACATGGCGCACCTATAAATACTAATTTTTAGGTGAAAATGGCAATTTTGTACATTTATATTTTATTCATGCAAAATTAATTTTTATTGACTTCAATAAATACCCCTGTTGTGCTGTGATGTTGGGTTGGTCTCTGAATTCCGTCTCATAGCCGGCTGTGTATTAATGGACCTAGCGAGCCCGGCTGCCTCACAGGCGGCTGTGTACGCCAATGGGTTAAACTTGGTGCTACATTAGTGGCCAGCTTCAGGCCCAAACTGCTTCACCCACAGGCAGAGCCCCCCCCCAACACCCACTGAATAAGTAGATGGTGGGTGCCAGAGCTGGTCTGGATGCTTTGGGGAAGAGTAAAACCTCTTACCCCTGACAGGAATCAAACTTTTGATTACCCATTTGTCCAGGCCATAACCTATTCACTATACCAACTGAGCTATCCTGGCACCTGAGATACTTTACAAGGCTTTTCTAGATTTTCAGTTCCCAAAGTAATGCAGCTGAGGAATCAGGTCTTTGGGACGCGATGCTCTGTCACTGGGTGGGTGGTTGCTGATAATTTGATGGAACTTGGTGACTTCATCTCCATGGGTCAAGCAGCAGCTTGAAGATAAGGGACTATGTTATGTTAAAACACTAAGAACCAATGACTCAACAACACAATATCTCATCCCAGAAGATCTAAAACCTCAAAGTTTTTTTTTAATTTTACCTCTAGTAACCTGACAATTTTCAAGTTCTCATCCATGATATGGTAAAAATTGGGAAGTACTTTTATTGAAGACAACACAGCAAACAGACTTATTTAATTTACTACAAATCTGTGTGGAAACATCCTAAAATGTAATAAGAGTTTGATTTCTTTGGGTATACAACCAAAACACTCCCAAAATACTTGTGTCTATAAAGTGTTTATTGAAGCTAGCTACAATTCATAACAACAATTAAGAGTTACATTATAATTTCCTTTATACATTAATGTGCATTTCATCATATATGAATAATCTATGAACTTTAATTCCAGAGTAACTTATACTGAAGTCTGTATGTACATAAGTTCCTGCAGCATCCTACAGAAAATTCTTTACATATAAAAATACGTAGCTCCTAATATAAGTGTGGGTAGAAATATGTGAAACATTCTAACCATTTTCAAGTCTATATGTATAAAATATGATCAAAGTTCCCCCATGTGAGTCAGCACCTTCTCTTATTTGGGCATTAAATGCCTGATGAGATTGAGACTGCGGTGTTGTGACTTCTTGTATGTAATATGGTATGTGGCTGTCAACATTTTGGAGGACCTGGTTGGACACCTTCATGATAATTTTACATTTAAAGATATCCATCCACATACCTGAGTGCATGGTGTCATCTCCTCCCCCCCCCCCCCCCAAAAAAAAAAAACTCTGCTGTTATGATCAACCACTCATTTCTGATTTCAAATTTTCATGCCAGCTATCAGTAACCAAAAATGAAAAGGACTTTAAACAAAAAAATACTCTTAATAAAGGATTCAGAAAATTATAGTACCATGATAAAAGTACTTAATATACTGGCATCTTAATTCCTTAAGACACATAATTCTGAGGTATGAAATACTGCTATTGGCCATCAAGGTGTTAAATGGTATTAAATCACAAATTCCTACAGGAAGGGAAGTTACAACAATTAGTACTTCCCTTACAATGTCAGTGAAAGAAGACCTACATAACAACAGCCCAACAAGGGGTTTAAGAACTCCTGCTTACATTTACCTTACACAACAGTATGAAGAATGAATATTAAATAAAAGCAACACAAGGAACATCTCAACATCCAGAAAAACCTCTTAACACAGAACACAATTCACATTACTGCAAAATTACAGGAAGTACGCTTGAGGTCAAACTACAATATATTACAGAACCTTAACTTTCACTTGTAAGTACAAAGACCGTGTTGGCCAGCCACCTTTCTCACCCACTTGGTAGGCTGTTGATTTACTGACTTATTAATTCACCAACTATAGGTGTATCTCCACCAGGAGAAGTTAGTCATATCCCACTTGGCCTGAGCCATACACAATGTCACCAAGTTTCAACCACAATTTCCTATTTTAGTTTACTCAGCATTAACAATGCAAGAAAACACAAACTCATAGGTTGAATGCACTTAACTTGACAGCAAAGGTGCAACTTACTTTACCAGTAACAAATTTCAGCACATCCTTTGACATCCTGTAAGACACTCCCCCTACAGGATGCATCATGTGTCATGATGCACCAACTAGACATGGCACACCCTTTGAAATCTTCTTGGGCAGAGATCCGCATCAAAGTGTAAAAATTTTGCAACATTTCAGAAACAGACTCAGTCCCTGAAACGGTGAATTTTTACACCTTGACGCAGCTGTCAGCCCAAGAAGATTTTATTGAATTTTGTCACTCAAATGCTGCAATACATTCATCACATGTCAATGTTGTAAAAAAACTGTTACAAGCAATGATATTATAAAGCTAAACCATAGTAAGCACTACCCAATTACAGGCAAGGATTAACGTCCATTACTTCCAGACAAATACGCACGATTTCCTGTGAAAAAATTTAATTTGGACCCAAGCTGTCCTCCAATTAGAATACATCAGCGACATCAGAAGAGAGTTACTGGTAACATGTGTACAGTTCTTGATTGGCATCTGACTACTATACCTCCGCACTGCCATCTGGCAGGAAGGCAACACACATTATAGGGGGTAGAAGCCACTGTCGACTAGACTAACCACCCCTCATCATGAGGATTCTAATTCTCCATTTGTAAGTAGGTGATGTTTGTTTTCACTGGTAATTGCCAAAGCTCACTAGAGTTCCACTACCAAAAGAATAAAATTGTTCAAAACCATTCAGATTGTTTAAAGATATTCAACTTTTTTTTTGTTTTAATTTTTCTAGCAATTAATAAACTTACCCTTATTAACACCCATTCTGATTTTAAACCTACTACCTAGGATAGTCCCCATAGTCCCTCTTTCCTGTTCAGCATAACAAGATGTTGACTAAACTATGGAACTTTAAACCAGTCTTTTTATTACCTCATGTGCAACCTGTTTCTGTTTAATGAATGAGATACACTACACACACACACACACACACACACACACACACACACATGTGTGTGTGTGTGTGTGTGTGTGTGTGTGTGTGTGTGTGTGTGTGTGTATATATATATATATATATATATATATATATATATACTGACATTAACAATGGTTTAATGTAGGCTTAATTTACATGATAACTTTTATTTGGTACTCTTAACTTCACCTGATGAAAGCATCTGTTACCTAAGACAAAACATGTTGCATTAGTTATATGACATGTAAGTCAGTTACAACTGATGCCGTTCACCCCTTTACGTTGCATGTCTTCATCACAACGAGGGCTCTCTCCTTAAAAGAGTGAATGCATTATGATAAATAATAAAATACCACTTCAGTTCACTAAAGGATTTTATCAGGCCTTCCTGTTTAGTCTGCAATATTTCCAAGATGTTGTCGCCCATGCTCAGCCATCATCAGGGAAAATGGTGTAAAACAATGAAAATTACTGCTGGCTTTGATTTGTATCATACACGCATTAACAATGGGGCACTCTATAGAATTCTTATTACAGGTGGTCCACGACTTTTGTGCAACCCGCACTTTTGCACACAACTGACAAACAAACACTCCAAGCTATCGCACAGTGGCGCTGTAAAATTGAGCCCCGAAATGTATTTTGTATCTACTAAAGGAAAGAAAGGCCAGTCCCAGTGGCCACACGGTCTAAGGCGTGGGTCTGCAGCTGCTCGTTTGCTGTGATTGCGGGTTTGAATCCCACCTGGGGCATGGATGTTTCTGTCACTGTTGTGTTGCCAGGTAGCAGTCTCCCTGACCGGCCAATCACATGTCCAGAGGAGTTTTACCGAGTGTGGTGTGTTTGAGGGTACAGCTACACTGGAGCCATAACTGACACAACACAGCAAACCAACATTTGTCTGGTCATACATCTCCAGACATGTGTGGCTACTTTTAATCCCACATATCTGTCCAGACTTCCTACAAAAGGACTTATTTTCCCCAGTCTGCCTCTTGTAGGTGATGTGAATGTTACATGATATACGCGTCTGATGATGATTGGTACAAATTTTTGCTGATAGATAGTAACCTGTGCTTGAAGTACACGAACAGAGGATGATGGATGCATCAGCTTTGGGAATCAAGAGCTGATGGAGAATGTTTTACACTGCGCAAGATAGACAGAATTTCCTGATAAGTTCAGAGAATATTACAGAATGAACATAACTTTTCGTTATATTTTGGATAGCATGAAGGATGATCTGCAGGGTTATTCTAATTCCAGAAACTGTATTTAAGCAGAACAGATACTTACTGTTGCTCTTCGGTACGTACTCGTTATTATGGTAAGGATAAAAATAAATCACATTTGCAAAATGATACATGCCACAATAACTCAGTGTAATCTACAGGGAAATTACACAAGAAAAAGTAAGAGCTACACTATAATGAAGAACACTGCAGATTTACAAACCTAAACACACACACCAGTGATACTGCATAAATATTTCAGATCTAAATGTTTCAAAGCATACTTACTTTGTAGACGGAACTGCCAAACCATTCTTCTTCGTCTACAGTAGGGATACCCCTTTAGAAGTTTTAAGAACTGAACTTGAAACTGACATGGCAATAAATTGGTGTCTGAGATAAAGGACATCTGCAATGTATGCGTTGAAGTGTCTGAATCCCAAGAATGTGTTTAATCAAGACTTGTTGCACAAGAAGATTGAGTTGGAGGGCACGAAATGTGAGATGCTGTGGGGACATTATTAAAAGGTGGCGAAAGATTACTAGAAATTTGAATTTTCCTGATTACGTTGCTTAGAAATTCTTTTCTGAGTTCCAATCTTTGAATGTCGTCCAATTTTTTTATGGATGGTAAAAGACTCATTAGGAACATGTAGTCTTCATCTTCATCGGCTTGCGATTTTTTCATCGGCCTCTCTTCCATACGTTTAATCTTCCTTTTCTCCAGGTGTAATGCTTCTTGAATGTTTATCTTTCTTTTCGTCCCAAGATTTTTCTTTGGTTGGTGCTCATCAGCAACCCCTTCACTGAATTCATCACTGTCATTATCCTTAATCGAAACATTTGTTGAAGCATTATCATCTTCAAGATTTGGGGTAGTCCCAAGGACTGATTCCTCAGCAGCTGGTACATCTAATAGTGTGGGTCGTGGGATCATTACAGCACTCATGAATGACATCATTGTGAAGTATCGCCATTTTGGTTTACGTGTGGTCCCTGCTGCTTGGCCAGAATTTGTTTCGTGTAGCCTTTTCAGTTCTCTCCGATACATATCTCTCAACGTTTCCCATGTCCTTTGTGCTTGTTTACCTGAAAGAAACTCTCTTTAGGTACTGACTACTATACACTCTCACGATATAAATTTGTAACATTTTCGTGTAATAACGTGTGTCATCAGTTTCTTACTGTCCTGCAAACATTTAAAAATCTCACTTTCTTTCATTTAATAAATCAACATATAATACAATTCATAAAACAATACACTAATCAGTATAATATGAAATTTAAAATGTAAGTAATAAATAGGAATTCTTATGTTTTCAGATACTTTTTGACAGAACAGTCGTTCCGTTCCCTTGCTTCCTTATTTCGGATGGATCATTACACAGCTGAAAAAATAGTGGATCAAGTTAGTGATGTTTTTTGGAGCAAGCTGTCTTCAAAGCACTTAACAGTTCTGGACCATGACAGGTTTTTGGACACAGCTGTTAAGTTTCAAGAAAGATGGAATTTTTCCCAATGTTATCGGCTGCAGAGATGGAAAGCACATTCGCATTAAATGTCCTACAAAAGCTGGACCACTGTTTTACAATTACAATTTTTTTTGTAGTGTCACAATGCATCACAGATTCTGAAAGCAGATTCATTTTTATAGGCATCGGTGGTTATGGTACGCAAAGTGATGGTGGTACATTTTCTGCTTCTACTTTGTATTACTTCATGGAAAACTTTGAATCTACCTTGCCAAAGCCTGAAAGTTTTGAGGGAAGTGCAGCAGAAATGCCCTTCGTCATCTTTGGTGATGAGGCCTATCCTCTAAAGATGTACTTAATGAAGCCTTTAGTGAGAAAGGATGTCATGTGAAAAACGTGATTTTAATTACTGGCTCTCGCGAGCAAAGAGATGCGTTGAATGTGCCTTTGGTATCCTAACAGCAAAATAGAAAAACTAGTGAGGTATATCTGTTTACTGCATAACACCATCACAGATCTTGAAGGAACAAAACATGATTCTTCTGTTCTTCAAGAAACTTTACAAATTCATGGATCCCGTCATGCGAAAACAAATGTCAGCGGTAGATCATTCATTCGGTGCTCAAAGGAGCAAAAGATATAAGAAATACTTTCAAAGCATGCTTTAACAGACCTGCTGCAGCTATGCTATCACAGAACCAGTAGGTTTATTGGCGCTGAGTGTTTATTTTAACATCACACGATGGAACGTTTGTTTATGTACAAAGTAAACGATAAGCAGATAATCGTAAGAAGGGTTATCATTTTTAATTAAAATGTAATAAAAGTCACATTTTATGTACCTAAATAAGTAGTAACGTATTTCATTAGTGTTATTTCAGTACTTACCTGTAACGTTTAATTTTTCTCCGATTTCGTCCCAAAGATTTGGCTTGAGATCTCTTTTATGATAGTTTTTGTCTTTTTGGTCCCAAAGAGGCGGCATATCTCTAACAAGTTCTATTAGATACGTTCTGTCCATCGCAACACTCGAATCCAATGCTAACAGTGGCGGGCGTCTGACCAGACTGGCGCCTCGAAACAAACCTACTTTGTTGGGCCAGACAGGGTGGAGTTGTTGGGAGACAACATGCCGGTCGGATCGCTATCAGTGTTGCCGCTGACGTAAACAGTTTATGTGGTCGATTCCTCTTTCCTTGTCTGGAGAGTGTCCAGACTATTCTGTTGTGTCGGTTCTGGCTCCAACGTGGCCGCAGCGTACGGCGGGGAATACACGAAGCTGCTCTACACGGTACTCAACAGCGAGTTTCGTCGCCAGCTAGTGAGCGAGCCAGAAAGCGAACTAGCTATGCCTGTTAAACCTAAGTAGGAAAAGGCTGTGCTCTCAGGTAGTAGCGCTTTTAGTTCATCATTCGACATCTCAGAGACGAACTGAAGAATTTTAGTTTGTTATCACAAGGCCGCATCAGTTACACTGAACGAGTTTACAAGCCGGTACACACTACCAGCCAGCGAGTTAAAAAGCGGCTAGTGAACTCGTTGGCGACTAGCGTGTTGGCAGCCCATCGTAATTAACGCCTGTATTTGATCACGACGCTTCTAAATCATAGGCCTAGGCCACTAGGGCCGTCGAGCAATAAAAAATAAAAAAAAGGCCGAAGAGGTACGCGAGATAAGTACAATTTGAGGCAAGGCATAACTCTGGGAAGCTTATTTATATTGTTGATATTTTTTTAAACCCACATGACAACTCTGATGTTGGTATGTACGGTTGAGTTTTCATGTTGGCTGATTTTGATTTGATTAATGATTTACCCGGTTCAATTAATAAAGCTCTAATGTGATAATGTATGCCGATAACACAGGTATTCTAATTTCCAATAATCCCTATGAAGATCATAATAAAGGTTTCAACAAATTTCTATACAACACCCTCAAATGGTTTCAGGCCAATCAGCTAGTATTAAATATGGGGAAGGCTACAATAGTAAAATTTACTCCTTCAAATCTTTCATATTTCCCAATGCATATAACTTTTGCTGAACACTTATCTGTTGAAACAAATGCCATAAAATTTTTTGGTCTCCAACTGGACAGTCACCTTCCATGGAAGCCACATATAAGCCCTATGTTAAGTATATAAAATGTGACAGTTTTATATACTTAAATGTACTCATAACCTCCACAATGGAGCTTCGACCTATCATACTGCAGATGGCACATTTTAAGACTTTTAATTGTTAAAACTGTTAATTAGTGTGGCAATTTTAAATGTATTTAACAGCATCTATAACTGAACCTTGACATATAATACTATGGATAGCACATTTCGGAACTGATAATGATTTTAAGGTTGCTCATAAATTTTAATATACAGGCAAATGGGATCCCATATAAATTGACAATTTTGCACTATATGTACCAGATTTTTAAATTTATGTTAAATGGCCTGATGATGGCCCCCAAGGCTGAAACTAGTAGCCATTAATATAATAAATTGTTGTGTCAGACTGAGTATATTTATAATATTTTATTTTATCATTGTAAAATCTTCATTAACTAATTACTGAAACCACTACACAATATTTATATGTTATATCAATTCAAATCAGCAAGAACTTTTAAACTTAGGTTCCTATCTGGCCCCTGGTAACCACTGCATTCTCTCCATCTGCACTGTCTAATATTGAATACAACCTTCACTTTGGTGTGCCTATTTCCCATAAATCAAGGAAGGGGGGCGGGACAGAGTAGGATTTCCGCTTATCCGTTGTGCATTAAGACAAAGTAAAAGTAATTTTTGAAACAGAATTGTTTTTAAACAAACTGTGATAATGGACAAAATCAGAAGTTTCTTCATCATTAATTTAACAGTATGCTTTCATATGGTATCATTCGTACACTGCATACCATTTCAATGACAGGAGGAGAGAATGGATTTATCCTCCATGGTCTCCTAATATTTAAATCTGGATCCAAAACAGGGGACTATCATACAGCAATTTCACCTGGTAATTTGATGTATAGCATTACATATACTGTAATTTGTCTTTACAAGGAGCTAACTAGAGCAACACAAAATTACAGAAGTCAGTAAGTTCATATTTTAAGTCAGTGGAGGCCAAATTCTTCATGACATATCTTAAAATACTCTTGTTAATACACATCATTTTGTGCATCATGTTGCTATGACAGAAACTCATTCTGGACCTTCCTGCAAATTCAGAGGTAGTACTGGACAGCGCAGCATAACAAAGTGTACAGACTGACAGGCTGACTGCTAACAGCGGGAAAAACCTCCAGAAGGAGTGGTTCGATCCCTGTGGCACACAGTATGCATATGAGCAACGAAAATTGGACTCCATGGATTAATCAAATTGAACAAACCATGATTCAAGACATTTCATGTTGACAGAATTTTGACAGAAAATAGACACATTAGATTACATCTTACAGGAAATCCTCAGTGTTTCAGTACAATTCATTGCAGATGGCAGGAAGCAATGAGAAGGCGCTGTTGGTTTCCTGCATATCTTGAGTACGGATGTGCAATCAATTTTGGATGGTAATAAAAAGGTGCTCTTGTTTTATGAACTAAATCCAATATGTTGTATTGGCCTTGGATTCAATGGTGCTAGCCTTATGTGAGGTAGACACTGCAGAGTTCAGGCAATTATGCATGAAACATATGTCAACGCACAGTATGTGCATTGTTCAGGACACTGACTGAATCTTGTTATTGTCCAAATGTGTTCCAACACATCTGCAGCAAAAAAATTCTTTGATGCTGCCGGCCAGCTACCACGATTCTTTTCAGTAAGTTCACAGCATGATGATTTTAGAAGCTATATGCATCGCTCAGCCACAAACAGTGACACAAGGAGTTTATTAGATATTCTGAAGACAATGGACCAATATATTTCCCCAGTTGTGTACAAGTTTTATTATGTACTTGTTACTTGTCCTCAAACATCACATACAGCAGGTCGTATGATTTCCAGCACGAAATGGGTCACCTCTGACAGAAACTGCAGTATGACAATGCACACAGGCAAACTGTGCCCAATATCATTTGAAAGGGATCTATCACTTAATCTGAACTATGATGAAATAACTGAACACTGTTACAAAGTGAGGGGTCATGTTCTGAGAGTGTCATGGACGAACATTGCTGGCAGTGTAGAAAAAGGAAAAGAGGCAAAAGATGCAATGCCATACAAATTCTCGGGCACTTTTCATGGTTTACTAGAAGTATACTCACGTTGCTAGAAATAATGCTTCTGACAAACGACATAATGCAAAAGTGCCGTCACATGCAATACAAACAACACTAGACAGATCAACGCATGGGATGTGACTTGTTTGAGTTTCCCAGGAAAGCTGTACTGGCCTTCATCGAGAGCAAATCAGAAATAACATGAGGAGAGGATAAAGTGGTCAAAATTGATGAAAGCATGATCAGGGAAAGGAAATATCAATGGGGTCATAAAGTGAAAGATCAGTGGGTGTTTGGGGGCATAGAGATAGCAGCCAAACATTCGTCACTGTTCATGAAAGATTAGCACAGACTATAGGAGGTTTCAGCCAGGCACCACTATAATCAGTGACTACTGGGTGTCCTATAGCACCTTATATGAAGGATACACGAATTTCAATTGAATCAATACATAACGTTTGTGGATGAGACTACTGGGGCTCACACGAACATGGCAGAACCTGCTTGCAATACATGTGGAATCACTGAGCCCACACAACTGCAAAGTGGATTACATATACTTCTTGGCTAAATATATGTACAGGCAGAAATCCGAGGCAAAAGATGCAGGTAGCTTCTCCAAGTGCATTGAAGTAGTTTTACCATAGATTAGAGCAACACCAACTCTACTGCGTTACAGTGACACTACTTGCATGTGTGTGAAGTGCGCTACTGATGATTTCAATCCCTGATCCTGAAATGACCATGTATATAGTGCTTTACCAATGCAAGACATTCCACTCCTTGTGGACATAGTAACTGGCAAAATACCAACTCCACTGAGTCACAGTGCCATTATGTGCATATGCATGAAGTGCGCTAATGATGATTCCAATCACTGATCGAGAACTGACCACATGCATAGTGCTTTACCAATGCAAGACATTCCCACTCCTTGTGTACAAAGTATATAGTAAATGGAGCCACAATAATCACTGGTTCCAGGTCACATGTAAGCCAGAGTGGTATATAATAATTTATCAACTATGGTATAGTTTCACCACCAAGAAATAAGTGTTGGTGTAATGCCTTTTAATTGCACTGAATGGCAAACTTTTGTATAAAGATCCAACAAAATAAACATCTCAAATGTGAAATCCTTTTATATGGGAACTTTTATATGTGAAATAATTTTATATTATTCTTAGGGAAATTTTGGTGGAAATTACAGAAACTAAATTCTTACACAGGAGAATGTTATATATGGGAACTTCTTACCCAGGAAACTGCTGTACTTGTCTGTTATGGGTTCTCAAATTCACATCAAACCCCCAAGCTAGCAGATCAACCCCTGCTGGCTATTGAAATCTTTTTAATTCAGTACATCCATAGATACTACCATGTGATTCAAGAGAGAAATAAAACTGTTCTCTAACTGTACCTCGTGGCTCAAAGCTTCTAATTACAAAGTAAGGTTTAATTCATTTCCATGGTTTAACATCCTACAGAGAGAGTCTTCATCTGTCAGGTGCACTGCCATAATTGAAACGTTGTGAAGCACAATAGAGCAAAACAAACTTTTTGATGTCATGAAAACTCATTTATGATTTCCCACAACATGATGGAATTTTCATTCATTTGACTTCTTACACTTATGGCTGATAAGACAATGCACAATCAGACTGTCACAAATGTACAGTCGCATATGAGGGATGTCTGCCATAACATGATTGTAATACTAGCCACTCAAAATGTCACCTTACTCAGAAATGTGCAACTACACCCAGTTCAGCATTCAGTTGAGAGTACTGACTATACAGTAACCAGTTACTGCAGCTACAGTTCTGTAAACACTGAGTTTTCCCAAGATTTGGAGTTGCCACAACAATGCTGATGTTGGGATATGACTGCATGTACAACACTTATAATAAAACTTACTCCTTTCCTATGTTACATCTCAAATTTCACAGAACAGCTGATGTATTTATACGGACTGTAGTAACGTGGTGACTGACCATTTAATATACCAGCAGTAGTGCTAACTAGGCAGTCTGAGCTGACCACTGAACAAAGTACAGATGAAACCCAGTCTTCCAGGGTATTACACTGTACCAACCAGTAAACAGTTACTAACATTTCAGAGGAGTACAGTGTCTCCATTTTAGAGCCTAGCTACAATTTCCTTGGACTGATTTACCCTGAACATGGGGGCATTATGCTCCTTGAAAATGTCAATACCTGAATACCACATGAGTTTTGAGGTTTTCACAGTGGCATAATCAAGGATCCCAGACTTGTGGGATGTGACATAGCACTGCTGCATGAGTTGTTCCCAACACTTCAAAGGAATGTGTATCCTTTGTCTGAAAGGGTAAATGGTCACAGAACAATTTATCCATAGGCCATTAATCACAGAACAATTTATCCATAGGCCATTAACCCCTGAAAATGAATGCAACATGTTCCTTCAAAACATAAGGAATCACTTACCCAGCAATGCTGCATCATATCCCAGAAGACTGGAATTCTCAACTACTTACTAGTCAACACAGTGCAACATCGCACAAGACTTGAATCTTCATTAACATCCCTGTGAGAATCTCAAATCCAGCAGATGAAATTTAATTTACTTTACATAATTTGACTTCATGAGCAACGAGCAGCCGTAACTACAGTTCTGGCTGACTGTTCTGTCACTTCACTCAGAAGTGTAAGAAATAGGACTGGTACAAACAGACTGGTTATTTGTTTCATTCCTGAAGCCAAAAGAAATGGCAGCTAAGAGTTATGTTCTCTGAGGAAAAACTAACTCCTGTCTCTAACTTCAAGCCTGAAGATCAAGGCTGTATGTTCCTCCAAAATGTTGCTACCCACCTTGTAAATTGCAATGTCGTAACTCAGAATATCACAATATATACTTTAACTACCATGAACATTTCGAACAGTATAGCTATCTAACATATGTAACAACCTTTGTAAACATACAGGCTAATGTGTTTCTCTGGCCTGCAAACTCACGAGGGGGGTTAAAGAAGCAATTAAGATCCAAACAATGTATCCATTTTCTTGGAAGGACTAGTGGAAATCATAATTAATCAATACAAGGCAGTGACAAAACTGTATTTACTCAAATGCAAGAGGAGTTTTTTTTTCCTTAAATTAGGTAGTCGTTTTCAATTCAGGTACGAAGCACTGAACCAAACTGCCCTGTACCAGACCTTGCCACATGGGATCACTCTGATCCAGACCATGCCAACCAAAACCAAGGCCACTATCACCAAATCATCATGTGTAGATGAAGGACAGAACAGAGCACGATGAAAGTTATTTAAATATATTTCAATGAAAAGAAAAGCAATTAGGAAGTATTTATCAAGTTAAATTAGAAAAGTACAAACTGTACATTATTAATATATTCATTGCCTAGTGGTACGTGTAAATGTTTTGTTTGTGACAATGGTACTCAAGGAACAGAAGGTTGAAGAGCACTGCCATAAAATGTCAGGCCACACAGAGAAGACTACACACGTGACCTGTGTTTGGAACGTAATCAGGTAAAGTTATGATGTGAAATTTAAACTAATTGCAATTATCTATGCCAAGAAAACAAATAATTACAAAGCAGCAAGAAAGTTCAGTGTTGCAGAAGCAAAAGTACAAAGGTGGAAGGAACAAAAACAAGCTGATAAATGCAAACTCCACCAAAAAATCATTCAGTGGCCCCAAGCATGGATATTTCCAAGAATTATAAAAAGAAATTGTTGAGTTTACATGCTTGAAGAAAAAAAAACTGAAGTGCTGATTTCATGCAAGACAATAGAATATAAAGCACAGAAACCTGCCAAACCAAACATCACATGGCACCATTTCAAGGCCAACATAGGTTGATGCATGAATATGATGCAGAGGAATGGGTTCAGACTTCACAGAAGAACTTCCCTTTGCCAGAAATTACCAGCAGACTTCAAAGAGAAGCTTGTTGCTTTTCAGCGAAGTGTCACTAGACTTCAAAAAAAGAACAATTGCCTCTTGAGCCAAATAGGAGATGCCAATGAAATGCCAGCGTATTCTGATACGCCATCCAATTACACTGTAGATGAGGAGGCAAAATCTGTGGCTATTAAAACACCGGGTTATGAAAAGATGTATTAAAATGTCATGTTGGCGGTACCAGTAGATGGTAGCAAGTTGCCACATTACATGAGTCTAAACTGCAAAACAATGCCTAAGGAGCAACTGCCTAGAGGAATCATTGCCAGATGCCAACCTAAAGTTTGGATGGCCAATGACCTTATGAAGTATTTGTTGTAATTGGTGTGGAACAGAATGCCAAGAGTGCTCCTGAGAAAACTGTGAATGCTGGTGATGGATGCATTGTAGGGACATTTAACACCACATATAAAAGCCACTATTACTGATAGTTCCGCAGAGACCTTGTGGTTGTACCTGAGGGGATGACCTTACACCTGCAGGTGCTAAATGTTGTGGTGAACAAAATGTTCAAACACCACCCAAAGCAGCTGTATAGTGAGTAGCTCTTGACAAGGGACCATGCTTTAACCTCGGCTGGAAGAATTGTGAACCCCAGTGTAACTCTTTTTTTCTCAGTGGATTATAAAGTAATGGCACCAAAAATGATTGGAAAAGGTTATAAGGAGTGTTGTACATCTAATGCAATGGATGGGACTGATGATTATATGTTGTGGAATGACAGTGTGGATAGGAATGTTAGGAGTGAGTACAACAAAGATGAAAGCACTGACTGTGAAGATGGAGAGAGTGACACTGACCAGTAAAGGTGGACAGAATCTGACATGCTTCGTGAATTAAGTGTATGAAATAGTAAAATATTTTTTCTTAGCACTTTACACTTCTGGGGGTCTTAGATTAGGGTTGTCTTGAAGTTGGGTAAATACAGTAAATTCACCACCATCAACTCAGTTATGTGACAAGCACATAGTAAACCTTAATGTTGAAAGACTTGTAAACACACAAAAACAATATCATTAACAATTAATAAAAAGCTTTCTTCTCTAATCAGCATAACAATTCAGTACTGTTCAGAATTCAAGTTAAGAATAGGAAGAAAGTACAATATTTACCACTTACCAGTCATATACATAGAATAAAAAACTTCATGAATAGACTTCTGTGATTAAAAGGATAATGACGAATGAGCAGCATAGTCTGTTCCGACCAAACCTCGACAAATTAATGAGAACTCTCTCACAGTTTCCTGCAACTTGCGCTTGTTGGCACGTTCTCTAGAAAAGACCATACAATATACATTACCAAATAATCATACCAAATACTTTTCCTTCAAAGCCCCACACACCACAAAATATTGTAAAGAAACACATGGAATTGGTGGTTTTAATAAAAGTCCAGTATATCAGCCAAAAAGAGACTTCTGTCTAAAACTCAAATGGTTTATTTAATGAGCCAGTGATGTATAATGTCCTGGAACAGTTCTAAGGCATGAATTTTGAAACCTTTCAGCTACTTTTATATAATGTAGGAAAATTTGGCAAACACTTCATCAGTCCAACTACCAAAACATGCTTTAATAAAGACTTACTTCAGAACCATCTTAACAAATTGCTCCTTTTGCTCTCTGGAAGCTCTGGGAGAAGGGAAGCCATCTTGATGGACAGCTTGCTGTAGCCAGCGACAGAGATTGTCACAGTGTTTCTTGTTCATGGCCAGTAAAATTTCTGATAAATGTTCCAGTACAGATCTTGGAGAGTCTCCACCTGAATAAAAGATACAATGTTTATCAATATATTAAGGCGGATTCATTGTAACAAGATAAAAAAAAACTGATACTTCACATTCAGGGTGATGTATCATAAATCTGCAGAAAATCATTCGTGCATTCAGATAAATCAATTATACTGCGACAAAGCATTCCCACTTTTAGCCATTACAATGTGCATTAAGACTGTCAATATTTCAGTTTAGAGGTACAGATCCACTCTTTCTTTAACCTGGGCATTAGATGGGGAGTGTGGTCAATGTCATGCCCCACCTGCTTTACCCCCCCTGGAAAGAGACCCAGCACCTATTGTACAGGAGGCTGGATGACAGAAAATCTTGCCCCTCAAGGATTCAATCCGCGTACCATCCAGCTTGTAGTGAGTCGCTATCCTGACTAAGCTACCCTGGCCCACTTGTAAACAAAAATATTAATTTAAGGAGTTAGGTCCTCAACTGTATGAAATGAAATACAAATGTTTCAATGAAATTTTTCCACATGCAGCATAATTTTAAGGTCTAATGGGGAGTTATCTCACCCATCTGCATTTTTAATAACCATAATTCTTTTCACCCATCCACATCTTTAATCCACAAAACTATGTATCATATTCCAATAACTTTTAACATTGACAGCCTACACTAAATTTGTCCAGAAAATTCACTTTTCTTTCATAATGGTCAAATGTAAACAAGGAAAAAAATCTCTGACCCTGACTGCTGGTAGTGTGAATAGCTTAGGAATACCACAGGGTCATTATTTTATCTGACAGCTATGCGTTGCCACATCCTGTTGGTTCAAATCATTTTAATGTATCCCACTCAGCCGAATGCCCACAGATCAGAGAAGCAGTGGCGGAAGTGACAGACAATAGTTGCATGATAAACAAAGATCACATATGAAGGTTTCATTCTTCTGGGATATGATGCAGCATCAATGGGTGATCAGATTTTCATGCCCTCATCTTCAAGGGCTGACCTTGAAAAAGAGGACATTATTTTGCTTCAAAACACTGGAGTCCAATTATCCAGTAATGCAGCTACTTATCCCAGAATAATGAGATCATCAGCTACATTGCTGCAAAAACCTCAAAATTCCCAATGACTCTGTATATCTCTAACTGGGTCATAAACTGTTACTTGTTGCCAGAAAACATCAGAGTTTCACAAAACATCAGAGTTTCACAAAGCTTATGATTAAACAATTCACACCAGTTTTATTGAGTCAATTTTTTGTTAAATAAATATGTAACAGGTAATTTTACAATAATGACCAACAAAAGACACAATACAGTTTAAAGCGTGGAAGCAAGTTTTATCACTTCTCCTACATGCTGCTGCATAGCTGGAACAACATCAGGAAGAATATTTAAAATAAAAATAGTAATTACTTAAGTTATAAATTAAAAGCCATTACATTTAGCCAGCTGACCTATTATGAGGTATAACTGTGCGTAAATGTATTCTCACAAGTCACATAAAACATCCCAGCAACTAATTTCAGCATTGTATCTTACATGTTCTCACTGACAATGGCCCAGCTAGGCTGAAACGCATGTGCACACACACATGCTTGCACACAAATGCATGCACTCTCACATGTTCAAATCATGACTTGGACATAAAATTCAATGCTACAGAATATGTCATGGACATATCAGCATATCACAGTTTGACACTGAAAAGTGCCAATTATAATACCTGAAAATCTGAAATTCTCAGTCAGTAACTGCTCAGTTCAATTTAAGTGCTTATGTACAAAATTATACAGAGGACAGTGAACAAACTACATATGTGGACACAAATAAATACACTTGTTAATTCCATACTGTTGTGTTCCTGACGAAAAATGTGCAGAGTAGGATACAGAGTAAGGAAATGTGGTAAGTTTGGATTTGAAAAGGGAGTGAGGTCTGAGTTTTATCACAGTCGGACTTATAACCTGATGCAAAAGTTCTGAATGTTACTTACCAATACAGCGGAGAAGTCTCTGCACCAACACTTCTCCACAGGCCTGCACCACTATTAGCAGTTGTGGCAGTTCTCGGCTCTGCGACACGAAGGTTACCAGAAAGGATGTAGCAGATTTAACTGCTGGTGCTTCTGGTAATGAAAGTGTCATGATTCCTGCAAAACAATTACATGTGAAGATCATCTGATAGAGTGTAAAACCATGTCAACTGGTACATACTTATCAACTCTCAACAATTATTTACCAGCCAACACAGTGTAACATCCCAGGTGATTTAGACCTTTAACAAAACTACTGTCAGAATACCAAATCTTGCAAGTCACTAGTGAGTGCAAACAATTCTGAACTCTATGTCAATTGTACATTACGATGGCCGTTGAATTTGTCTATGTACGAAACTGTGAAATCCACTCTCATCAAATTACCATACAGAATGGGTCAATTTGCTCCAAACTGAGTGATAAGATATGAACCTGACAGTGGAGAGTTTACCATGGTAATGCCGGTGAGCAAAGAGGCCTGGTTTTAGTATGCCACCTATACTATATAATACAACAAAGCAAAACCATACAAAGCCAAACAAGGAAAGTAGTGGCCAACGAAGAGCACAGCAGTGAATCAGTAAAATTCCTGTATGAAGTGAAATCTGATGAAAATATGCCTCAGCACATTTCACTACTGGGGCACGCGGTGGCACAGTTGGTTGAGGCACTATGCTACAAGCCAGAAGGTCGCGGGTTCGATTCCCGATGGTGTCAATTTTTCATTGACATAATCCTTCTGGCCACACTATGGCCCTGGGGTCGACTCAGCCTCTAACAGAAATGAGTACCAGGAATACTTCCTGGGGGGTAAAAGGCGGCCGGCGCATAGGGGTGACAACCTTACCACCTTCATATGCCGATTGTCTTGAAATCTGGGAGCCTCAACCTCCTGGAACCCTCAGGGCCTGTCCAGGCCTGTAATGGGATTGCTTTACCTTTTTACATTTCACTACTTCTCCTTTCACTATAACATCAGCATGGAATGAACTTCTCTCCATTGCCCTTCATTTTACCTTTCCTTATCTACAGGCCACAGGCCACCTTAAGGTAATTCAATGAATACCTGAACTCACCACACTGGAATAGAGCAGTTAGGTTGATTTCTTCACCACTGACAAACAGCTGTGGAGTCTTCTTAAGGATCTGTGCAAGGAGATTGAAAAAGGCTTCCAAAAGTTCAGCATGATCTGACAAGCTGGTTCCAGGAGTGCTGGAGTTGCTACTACAGGCCATAATGGTGACTGCACAGAGCTCCCTGAGCAGAGATTCCATAAGGGGTAATTGGGACCTGTCTCTGCCATACATCACTAGGAACTGTACAGAAAAGAACAAATTAAAAACCATGACTGAAATTTTAAGCAATATCCATTACCTCAGACTAAAAATCCCACAATGTTTTGGACACTGCATCCATCTCCATCTTATTTCCACTATAAGATGGAGATGGATGCAGTGTGGACAAGTGGAGAATCAACTCTGGTGCAGCCCGTAGAAGGCACTGATTTCAACCCCTGCCATGCCTATGGCCTTATACCATATTCAGAATCCTTTGAGATAAAAAGGGTTATTATTATTATTATTATTATTATTATTATTATTATTATTATTATTATTATTATTATTGTTGTTATTATTATTATTATTATGTCTCTTGTCACAGGCCTATTCTTCCTGGTAATTCTCTTGAACCAACAGTGATCCCCACCGCTCAGGCTTCAAGCTTCACACTGCGGTACTTTCCGTATTATGTGTGATGTTCCAAGTATAGCTGTCTTTTGTGCGAATCTATCGAATGTATTCCTGGTACCGCTTCCAAATTTTTCTTTAAGCTTCTTGTTACTATTCCAGTGGCTCCAATTATTACTGGTATAATCGTATATTTCAGGTTCCACATTCGTTGTATCTCTATACATAAACTCTTGTATTTTAACTTCTTTTCCGCTTCCTTTTGCACAACATTTCTGTTTGTGGGTATTGCCACATCTATCAATGTGCATGTTTTCTCTTTTTTGTTTTTAATTATTATATCTGGCCTATTTTCTGTAACTTCTCTCTCTGTGTGTACTGCTTGATTCCACAACACAGTGACATCTCCCTCTTCATACACTGGTTTGGGCATTTGTCTGCGGTTTCAATGCCTAAGGCTTTGCATATTATTATTATTATTATTGTTATTATTATTATACATGTCTGCAACAAGGACCTAAAATGAAGGCACATACTACTCCCTACATAAAATAAGTATTTTCCTCCCCAAGCCTTGAAAACATTACATTATATGTGAGTGTTGTAAGAGTTCAGTCCTCTCCTCACAAACCCTGCATTCTGTGTTTTATTCAGCAAAGCTGTCAGTTACTTGGAATACACATGGTCAATGGTACACTCTATCCAACAACAATCAAGTGGCCTGAAATTTTTTAAGTCCCGCTCCGGAAGTGACATGACATACAGCTCTCATCATAATTTGAATCCTTCATAGTTTCTCTATATTTGTGCCTTCATGGCATTTCTCTGTCTTCCATTCATTACAATCATTCATGCCACACATATATTAACCAAAGACACCAATACCTTTGCTTAATTTGAAGTTACAACACGAATCAACAATCATTAATTTTCCAAGTTAGCTCTGCTGCAAAGGTCAAATATTGCAAACAGTGCAGATCCTTTTCATGTTTGCATCTAGTTGAGTATGTTAAGGCACAACGCCAATATTCTATGAAGAAAAAATACATTGGTTGGAGTCCCGGCATCGGCATAATTTTTTTCTTTTTGCGTATGTTGTATTCTCACAGACGCTAAATTAAACTGTGCAGAAACACATCTGTTATTTAATGATACATTTCAAAAGTTATCTGAACTGCAGTGGCAAGGCTACAAATGCGAGTGACACACACATTTCTGTTCTTTTTCCATAATTTCTTGTTTACTGGCATTCTGATTTACATGGTTTGTTTTCAAATGTGACTCAGAACAGGCACATCAAATTTATTTGTGCTTGTGGGACTTACATGGTGCATTCAAGTTCTAAGGTCTCCTAATTTTTTTTCTCGGGAATGGAAGCAGGTAGAAACGTGGAAGTTGTTGGAGAAGACGTGGCTGTTCTTTAGGTTGGGTGAGGCCAAATGGCAACACTGTCCTACCCGTTGAATGCTTGTGACATCGTCGAGTGACAGTAGTGTTTTAGATACTGAAAATGGCAACGTTTACATTCGAAGAACAGTGCGAGATTATCTGATTCCTCCACTTGCGTGGCATGAAAACCATCGAAATTCATCAACAATTGAGTGAGACATGCAATGATGGCATTATGGACGTGAAACATATGCATTCGTGGGTACGACAGTTCAAAGAAGGCCAAACGTCGTGTGAAAACAAACCAAAGGAGCCTCGGCCACGCACTAGCCGATCTGAAGACATGATTGCGCGAGTGGAACAAATGGTTATGGAAGACCGCCACTTGACTGTGAAACAGACAGCTGCCAATGCCGCTGGATCTGTGGACACCATCTTGCATGACGACCTGAAAATGTGGAAAGTTTCTGCGAGATGGGCTCCGCGAATGCTGACCGATGAAAACAAGGCTTCATGCTTCGCAATGTGTCAGGCAATGTTATCACGTGAAAAGCGTATGAACAGTGCTTTCTTTTCATCAACTGTCACAATGGATGAGACATGGATGCCGATGTTCAATCCCGAAACCAAATGGCAATCGACTCAATGGAAGCACAACGACTCCCCGCCACCGAAGAAATTTTGGGTTACCGCCAGTGCTAAAAAAATGATGGTAGCCATGTTTTGGGACAGCGAAGGCGTGATACTCACTCACTGCGTTTCCAAGAGTACAAAAGCTTCCTAGAATGAGTATTTTTTTTTAAATAAATTAGGAGACCTTAGAACTGGAATGCACCATGTAGTAAACCGAGAGATCTGACACTGGGCAGCACAATTTGAAGAATACATAGAAAGGAACTGTTGAGTGTGTGTGATGCCTTTGGCTTGCTTTAAACCAGTGTACTATCAACTCACACTGTATGGCTTTGAAAATGAAGTTGACTTCACTTAAAACACTGTTACACCCCTCACCTAGGCACTATGGTTAACATGTCACAAAATACTTAGCAAGGTACTGCCAATATATGAGCCACGTTCAACACATCAGGTTTCCTAACCTGTAACTTTTGTGTCTATCAAGTATTTTACTTTTTGGGTGGAGGTAACCCCTGTAGCAAGAAGGACATACAACATATGGTGCAAGATGCTACTCATGTGATACATTAATGTTCAAAAGCAATAACACTGTGAAATTTATCCTACAAGAGAGTTTGTAATGTGATCTGGTTTATATTGGTGAAATATGCTTCTACCACTGACATTCACCAGAAACTGATGGAGGTGTATGGTGATGGCATAATGGAGTACAGCATGCTGGAAAATGGTAAAATGAGTTTGAAAATGGTCCAGCAGACATACATGATGGTGAATAGACATGCTGGCCCAGCACAACAAAGATGGATGTGAACACAGTGTGAGTGGAGGAAACAATTTTAGGAAACTGGTTAGTCACAACTTGAGATTTGTCCACTGCACTGGAGTTGCCCACTGAAACTGTACACAAAAGTGTCCATGAAGACTGGGACATCACAACCTGCGTGTGCATGCTGGGTACCAGATGTCTGATGAAAGAGCACAGAGATCAATATTTTGAAAGTGCTCCTTCACATTTTCAATGGTTTCAAGAAGGAAATAAGTTCCTGGAATCCACAGTGGCAGGCAATGAGACAACACCATTTCACTCAGCAAACAAAACAAGCTGGAATCAAGTGGAAACACCTAACTTCTCAAACAGCCAAAAAATGCAGTGTGTCAGTCTGCTGGAAAAGTTCGGACACCTATATTCTGGAATGCAGGAGTCATCCACGCTGAATTCATGCCTCAGGGCATAAATGAATGGCTACTGTTACACACTGTGTAGACTGTGTGAAGCTATTTGCAGAATGAGAGCTGGACATCTGTTTGGGGTGTGATCTTGCAACACAACAAGCCAAACTTAGATAGCACATGTCAGACACACACACTGCAATCACTTCACTGGGAACTTCTGGACCATCCACTCTACAGTCCCAACCTTCCTGTATCAGACTACCACTTGTCTTAGCCACTGAAGGAACATGCGGGAGGATGCTGGTTCCAAAATAAGGAAGAAGAGGAAACGACTATTCAAGAATGGCTGCAAATACAGAAGTCTGATTTTTATTATGATTGACTATTAAAATTCACATCAAGATGGAACAAATGCGTCAATGCTGTCAGGAATTACACAGAAAACTAATGACACTTCAGAGTAATACATGAGTCACATTTAATGTGGAAACTCTACCGGTTGAATATTCTGTTCACTGACACAATATTTACAGAGTGAAAACTGACAAAATGCCTGTTAATACCAATCAACATTACAAATTTCTGCTTGTCAGCTTGAAAAATGCATGCACCCCACTGAGGAAGCTATATTTACAAGTGCTCTCCATCATACAGAAAGGAAATAAAAGTTACAATTAGTCAAGACTACAAATGAAGTCCAGAAACAAGCTGGAGAGGGGGGGGGGAGGAGGGAGAGGGAGAGAGACAGACAGACAGACAGAGGAAGTGAGAGAGAGGTGGGGGGTGAGGGTTATTTCATGAAACTATCCATTTCTAAGATTATACAACACTCGCAGATGAATGCAACATGAGTATGGAGCATGGTGGAACAAACTAACACACAAAAAAAAAAAAAAAAAAAGTTTTCAAAGAACAATTGTCACACTGCCAATTTGTCCACCATAAATCCTACGCAGACTGGCATTACATCAAATGTTAGCCTCCATGGTGGTAGATGTGACTAATCGCCTGGGCCATGGAATGGCCAGATGAGCTACAGTTCTTCCACAAAGAGCAAATAAGGAAAACAGTGAAAATGGTGAGGGATGCTGTGGTGTATGGTAGAGAGGCAACAAAATTGCAAAGAAACCTGCTGCTTCTTTCATCAAGATATCTGTGTCTTCTTACATGCTGAAGACAAAGAAACCAGGTTCTCTGAAATTTTGGTACTTACACACAAAACTACACAGCATCAAATCCAAAGAAGATACAATATTCATCAGAACAGATCGCAACTTCAACTCAACTTCACCTTACGGACATATGTCCGCGAGGTGAAGTTGAGTTGAAATACAACAAACTAAAACGTGGTGAACTGGAACAGTGGGAAATGCTACTAAGCCTGCCATCATGCAAAATGGTCACAGTGAAGTGTGATGCAAGTTGTCAGATAAAATAATGTTCGGCTTATTTGTAGTTACAAATATTTGTTGGGTTTCTTCCTTCTACACTTGTACCTGTCTAGCTAGATCCAAAGCAGCTGGATATGGATGAAGCCGGTAGCTCTTCACCAGTAGCTCCAACATTTCTGGCACTAGAGGTCTGCAGTCATCCAGCAATGTTGCCAATGCATGCTTTACAGCTGAGCATACTGCCTGCAAGATGGATCATCATCAGGTACAACGACTATTTGAAGGACCGGGCATCCATATTTACAACAGTCACACCCAAACAATTTGTTCCAATTATGCCAACATATTTGCACCATCCGGTGCACCTCAGGTGCACCGGACGGTCACTTACTGAGAGTGACGATACCAGATGCTGTCTTAATACAATTTGACCTCCTGAGGATGAGCAAGATATTGCTCGAAACATGTACATGTAGAGGACTGTAATAAATATATTAAAAATTTGTGCATCAAGTTGGTCATTGGCTAAGGTTAAGTAACTATATTTTAGTCAGCATTGTGGGGGGTGGGGGGACTTGCAGGATTTTCCTTCCACAGGATCAGAAAAAGCTCAGTTAAAGTGCCATTTTAGTCCAGCTGTCTGTTTCTGACTTACAAGGCTCTGCTTAACTCTGCCTATTGCACTGGCCACCAGAAGTCAGAAGTTGGATGACAGTCAATAAGATTTTGTCAAGGATGTGAAAGAAAATTATGGTGATCTATTTTTAACAGACTCAACATTTGCCTGGCAACACAAAGAAGTCTTAATTAGGGTGGATGGTCTATGGATCAAGATTCAAAACTGAGATGTGATGAATATGAAGCAGAAATTTTAACCACGTGACCCTGACATTAAGCCATGCATATTTCTGTTTTGCTACAATCCCTGCAGTTGAAACAATAACAAACTGAAAACGAGAATGAACAACGAATCATAATCCTGGGGTAAAAAAATAGTTACTGGATCACACTTGCTGGTAACTAATTTAGAACTCAGCATTTGGGAGCATCATTCCAGAGTTCTGGTAATGTTACTAGTTACTTATGGCACAAGAGAAATGGCAAACCATATAAGAAGAAGTTATGAATAATCTCAATAGTGAGTCACAACCATCTCGTAAATTCAGTTTTTTTTTGCCACCATCTTACACCTGATACACACGTTAGGAGAAGGAGTAAAATAACTGAAAATATTTATCTCACACCACTAGTCACAGGAGTCACTCACAGCAATAGGCCAAAAAATACTGATCCACCTCTTTCTGGCAAACAAAATATTTGTAGGGCAACCAGATCTACCAAAATCTTTCAACTCCAGATCATGACACTAATGAAGTGAAAGAACTAAGTGAACTACATACCTGCATCACATGCGTGTCAGTGTACCACTTCTCTACAACAGCCTGCATAACAGGCAAGATTCTTTGTAGGACAAAAAATACAGGCTGAACCTGTTCATTGCTTCCAGATCCCACTGACTGTTGCTGAGTTCTCTGCTGCGGTGCTGTTGTTGTGGTGCAAGTTCCCATGTCCGAACCCTCAGACACATCAGGTTCTATCTCATTTTCTGTTCGTGGTTTGATGTCTAATGTTGCGAATAACATACTCAACATCTTCAACCTCAAAAGAATTCCAGCCTTTGCCAGTGCACTGGGCTAGAAGCAACAGATACCTACTGTTAGCACTCAGATGTTCTTATACAAGTTCAACATTTTCAAAAACAAAAACAAAATATGATCTGTTGTTCTGTACAATGACAGACTAGTGACACACAAATGCTGAAATGCAGAAAACATATATTCAGAATCTGTGCTCTTTTAACCCTTTAAACCCCGAATTAAATCCCATCTGCTATTTGCTGGCATTATTAGGAGCTCACCATTTTCTCCACGTTAGCAGGATAAGGGTTAAATTATTAACCTTTAGGCTACTAATGTCATATATATATGGAGCACCCATTCTTG
>Ga0268261_10000350_pt1 | contig 28592 bp, 23 predicted proteins | sample TergutNc150P1_FD_190353 | JGI IMG/M metagenome (GOLD analysis project Ga0268261, IMG submission 190353) | Nasutitermes corniger P1 segment gut microbial community from laboratory colony in Florida, USA - Nc150 P1 (SPAdes) (version 2) | ecosystem: Host-associated > Arthropoda: Insects >... | reverse complement strand
AAAAAAAAAAGGATACCATATCTCAAATGTGAGTGGAAGTTTGCAAAATATATACTTCTCAAGGTATTTATACTAGTAACGGTTTTAAGTGATTGCATTATATAAATGTAAAAATTTTGTTTCATTTTTATATTTTATGTCTATGATTTGAAATACAATGTCAGGTTTTAAATTATTTTTATTCTGCCTGGCATGAAATGATATTGCAATAGTTTTGTCGGTGTTTATTACAAGCTTATTTATGTTAAACCAACTGGATAACTGTTGCATAACTTCTTTTATCTTTTTATTTAAGATATTTACATTTGTGGTCTCTGTATATTAGTATCATCAGCAAACAGGGTTGTTTTGCTTCCTTGTATGTTGATGGGAAGGTCATTTATATATAGCAAAAATAAAACTGGGCCAAGAACTGAGCCCTGGGTGACTCCACCCTTCGTTTCCTTTACAGTTGATGTAAACTTTTCTGAAGTCCGACTAATATTTTCCATATAATTTATTGCAACATACTGTTTCCGGTTACACAGATATGATTTAAACCACCGATTCACAAGACCTCTGACTCCATAAGCATCCAATTTAAAAAGCAGGATTCTATGGTCTACTACATCGTACACTTTTGATAAATCAAAAAAAATTCCAATAAGGTTTATCTTTTTGTCTATGGCTTTTTGAATATTTTGGAAAAATGCATGGATTGCTGTTTCTGTTGATTTACCCTTATGGAATCCATGCTGAGTGTTGTTTAAAATATTATTTTTTTGTTATAAATGCCATCAATCTGTTTTACATTAACTTTTCTATAATCTCTGAGAAGACTGATAAGAGGGATATGGGTCTATAGTTTTGGACTTCTTCTGTATTCCCCTTCTTATGTATGGGTTTTATTATTGCAATTTTTAGTATTTCTGGGAAAATGCCTGATCTAAATGAAGCATTACAGATATCGGCTAGTGGTTTCTTAATAAATTGTACACATTTCTTTAGAATGGAGTCCGTTAAATCGTCAAACCCTGGTGAACATTTCCCTCTAAAATGTTTTACCACCTTTTCTACTTCGGTTAGTGATACTGGATTAAGGAATATTGATTGTGGACATGTATTTATTTTTAAATTTGTTATATAGTAAGCTACTTGTGTTCCAGTATTTTGGTCTACCAATTTCTCTACACTTTCAACAAAATATGAATTAAATAACTCTGCAATAACTCTAGGGTTTGCCATTTTATTTTTTCCCCATCTTAATTCAATACTCTTGTAGTTTATACATGATTTTCCAAGTTCTTTATTTATTACTTGCCATGCTGCTTTTGATTTGTTTTTGGCTGTACTTATATAATTATTATATTCTTTTCCCTTTGTTTCTTGTATTACCCTCCTATATATTGTTCTGTAGTGCTCTATATATTCCAAATCCTTCTTTTTCATATTTGTTGTCTTCTTTCGATTGTCTAGTAGCAGCATCGTTTTGCTGGAATTTTTTATTCCATGAGTAAACCATTTATTTTTAATTGTATCTCTCACATACACTGTTTTAATTGGAAACACATTATTATAAAAATGAATAAATACATCCATAAAGGTATTAAATTTTGCATTGACGTCTGATTCTACTTAAACTTCTTGCCAAGTAACCTGATTTAATAAATAAAGAAATTCTTGAACATTAGCTTCACTAAAATTTCTTTTTTTATCCTATTTGGTATATTACTGGAATTTGATACTGAAATGGATAAAATTTGTGCATAATGGTCTGATAGACCTAGATCCATAACTTTTAAGGAATTTATAGACTTCTTCTCATTTGTTATCAAAACATCCAATAGTGTTTCTGTGATTTTTGTAATTCTAGTTGGGACATTCACGATATGTTTTAAATTATATCGCAGAAGCAAATTATTCAATTCCTTTGTGTGTGAGCTGGTTTGGAAAAAATTTATATTCCAGTCTCCACACAGAATTAAGGTTTTACATTTCATCATCAATTTCTGCATAATCAGTTCTAATTTATTTAAAAATGTACCAAGTTTTCCATCAGAACTCCTGTAGATGCAAATTACAATAACTGCATACTTTATTAAGTTCAACTGCTGACAATTCAAAGCTCTTTTCCTCCCGAAGTTCATATAAGGAATTTAGCCCTTTAATCATTACACCATTTTTTACAAGAAACACACAATCCACCATGGTCACTATTTTTTCTACAAAAAGCATTAGCTAGTGTAAAATGGTTAATGTTTATGGCAGTTTAACCAATGCTCAGTAATACATAATACTTTATCATTATTTATCTCAGTTTCAAGTATAAGATTTCTAACTCTCCACATTTTCCCCATAAGCTTCTAACATTGTGATGAACTATACTGAGGTTATTACCAATTCTAACCTGTTTTCCGTCCTTGTCTTTGGCTTCACATCCAGTATCTTGGGGTGGGTCACGTTCTGTGATTTTGTATGCGAATAACCATTTCTAGTAACTACTCTTACTAATGAAGTGATAGGACAGGTGTTCAGGCTTACCTGTTTCAAGTACTTAAAACGTTTGAAAAACTGTCTTGAATTTAAGTTATATGGACAGTCATCGACAGGACAATGATACTGACACGTTACTTCGTCCTCTTTCTTTAAAATGTCTTTCCTTTTATGGTGCCTCGATAAATGCATGTCCAAATTACCACTATTTTTAAATACACTTACGCACCCTTCCTCAGGACAGTTGATATTTGTCTTGATTACACATAATTCTGACGATGGTGGACATATTTTAATCACACTCATTCTCACCCTTGGAAACGTATATTACCGCACATTAAGGTGCCCTACCGTACAATACGCTAGCCACGGTGTTGCCAACATGAACGTCCATCCTTCGTTGCGCCGCATTTCCCGCAAACTCTGCCTGTGGCACCACGAAGAACTTCAATGACGTACGTATAAGACTGAAGTGATTGCTTTAACTTGGGGTTCTCTTCTATAAATGTCAGCACAGTGTAGTAAGTCAATGACAAAACCAATTTACACCAATAAACTCCCCAAAACCAGTAAAAAGTAATTTCTTTGTGGACACATTGGTGAACAGAAGATGGCGCTAGGATATTTACACACAATAATCCAATCCAAGATTAGATTTTATCTCGCCGGAAGTGAGCTGCCCCACACCCCGCAATGAAAAGCAATAGCGTATAAAAATAGCGCTCAACATGGGGCACGAACCACCAACATAAAATGACCTTGTGTGTAACAGAGGCAGTCAGATACCGAAGACTCATTCATGGAATGCCGGTACCTATGTACCATATTACATGGCAGGACATTCCAGAAGACCCATATTCGTGGCTGTGATTACGTCAGACCTCAAAGTAAGTCTTGCCCTTCAAGTTTCTTCATCTAAAAGATGTAACAATTAAGTCAGAGAGCACCAGCCAAAGTTTTACCCAAACTGCATACTATGAGGAAAGACATCCCCGTAACAACTTAATTGCAGAGTGGGTGGGCCTCACAGGCATTTTGCCATATCTCTTGTGCCTGGATATCCAATTTGTGAATTGTATGTTAGTGGACAATTGAGGGGTCACTGTTACACTATACCCTCTGCTTCCAAAATTGCTAAAACTTTAACAGTAAATACATAACTGAATATTTCATAGTTTATTTTATTGTTAGTGTTATATTTAGATGTTTGAAAAAATCATACCATATCAGTACGGAATATGGGAGATTTGAGGTTCTTGTAGCATGTTGCTGAGGATTCAGATCTTCTGAGACATGTCACTGTTTCATATGAGTGGTTCCTAATGCTTTGAGCCATTATAGTGCATTTGAAGTTTGGCAACACACTCACCCAATGACACAGCATTATATACCCTGTGACCTGAACTGTCAAGTTGCCACTGAAATCATCACTTTGCTCAAACCCTTTCAAACTCTGTAAAAAACATGATGATTTCTTTCTTCTGTTAAGCAATGCCATGTAGGAGGGTAGATAATTCAGTTCATTCAGAGCAGCCTACTGATTTCACCTCCAGGGCAGAACAGTACACTTACTAAAGCACACAGCATGACATCCCCATCACCACTTTGAGAACTTTGTTTTATTATGTAAAAACAATTTTAACTTTTCACAATTTTAAGGCTTTTTGTTTTCAGTTTTTCTGCTATTTAAGACAAAATTTAGGGCCTGAGCTAGTAGCTTAAGAGGTCGGGTTGTGAACATAGTGTTGGTAGACTGCAGATGTCAGAATCGATTGTGAATATGGCTGCAGTGTGCTATTGATTCTGAAGATTTAGCATGCATGTAATTGATCAAAAAACTCATGGCAGGAGCTATTTATGTGCAACACATTTCTGACTCAAAAGTCCTCTTGCATTGTCATAACACATTAATTTGTGCTGTCTTGTGTTCATTTGTCGTACAACACACTGACAGACAAATGAATTCATAGAATGTCATGTGAAGTAAAACCCAGTTCCTTTACTATTTAAATGTTTTCCTTTCATGTCCCATAAAATAAACATAAAAATATGTACATAAAGTGGACTGAAGTAAAACATGAGGTTTAAACTTAAACTGAATATGATGATTCTGTAACCCAAGTAGTGATTTTCTGTTTGATTCTGATATAACCGCCATTTAACATTTCCCTCAATTCAAGAATAAAAGGTCTGTCCCCCAGAGATGCCTTTGGCATCAGATACACCCATCAAGCAGTGTGGTGCTTGCAATGTCAAACACTGGGTGCAGGCAATGGTCATTTAATGGCCTTCTCATGCAGCCTTAATTTAAATTCCAATATCCTGCACATTCTACTGGGCATTTCATTCTGGCATCAAAGGATTAAATGGCGGTTCTGTGTGCATGTGTTTTAAGTATTTGACACAGACATACCAACTTATTTTAACTATATCATGTTTATATAAATAATTGTTCTTCACATGGTGCAGGTTTTAATGAGGCTGTATTCCTCCTGATGACATGGATGCAGTAGTACCTGAAAGGTGAGCTATGGAATATGGAAGCCAGTGGTGGCAGCAGACATTGTTACTAAATTACACACCTGCTAAATTCGACTGCGACAACATTCAATAAAGTTATCTTGGGCTGACAGCCACATCAGGTGGTTCATATATGCAAACATTCCAGAGACAACTTCGTCTCCATTGTGAGGTGTCTGATATGACTTGACACCCAGTCTGTCCCAGCCATATACCCACATAAGGCCTGGCTCATGACCAACTACGAACGCCTTATGGACATACACAGGCAGGCTGACAGGTTGTTGGTCATGTCTGAACCCTGATGATGAAGCCAGTGTCCACCCTGAAATGCTGGTGTATTTCAACCGCTTTCTTTTGATGCATTTTGCGTGTTCTTAGATACAAAATGAATACAATTGAATGTACTTTTAAACACAGCTGATTTCACTAATGCCTTGCATATTCATTCATTCATTAGTATTCAGCCCTTAGGCCTGTTTGGCAGGAACCAGAATCCAGTCAGGTTACCGGTATGGCTCTGGCACACTGCATTCTGGGCAAGTTCTTAGGGGTAGGTTGCCATTGCTTTCCCCCGCCTTTAGACGTTCCCACCTTCTCCGCTAGGTGCCTTCACGTCCACGACGCGAGAGACCTCTAGCAGCGGAAGGTGGAACTCTTCGCCTTGCATATATAGGATTATAAAATAAAGGCTAGATATTTTGGCTTGAAAGAGCCATTTTCAAGTTCAGGACTGAATTTGAGTTTTTATTGAAGTATTAACATCACGATCATAACTTCAACAAAATGCTGTTAAAATCAACTGGGTAGGGGTATGCTTTAGATTATATTTACAATATGTCAAAATTACTTGAGCATCGTGGTTGTAAAACCTGTCTTTATTTTGTTCTCCAGTATTCGTAAAACCATTCAATAAACAGAACAAAGCTGTGTGCATTAAATGCTGTTCCATTTATAGGAATCAATTTCTTGAACATATTAGTAAGATATTCTAGTTTCAAAAGGAGCCGGGATAACGCAGTCGGTATAGCGACTTGCTACAAGCTGGACGGTCCGGGGATCGAATCCCGGTGGAGGCAAAATTTTCTGCACTTGTCCAGACCGGCTCTGAGGCCCACCCACCCTCCTATACAATGGGTACCGGGTCTTTCCCGGGGGTAAAGCGGCCAGAATGTGGTTTTGACCACCCACCCCATCTATCGCCGAGGTTAAAGAAAGATTAGAGCTATACCTCTACTCCCCCTCTGGGCCTTCGTGGCATGTTCTCCGGTAAACTGTATAATGTTTACTGAACCAAATACACGGACGAAAATCATAAAATACAGTCCATGACAAGTATCAAACTCCTACATGTTTCGGCACCGGACTGTAATGTTCAGGGATTCCACTACGACAAGTTGGACTTGCGTTCCGTTGTTATAGTACGCAATGGACTTAAAACATATCGAACTTTGACGAAAATCAAAGACATACGGCAATAATAATAATAACGGTACAATGCTGAATAACGGGCACGATCGGCCGCTCGCGAACACGTGTGTCGCTGCAGTGGTGACGGTGAGCGAATGCAGACGGTCAAAGGTTACAAAGGACGGGCGAAGATTAGATAAGTTTTATGCATTTTGTATGTTGTGAATTGTATATATTAAATTATTTTCGACTGATATACGTTAGATTGCTTTTTGCTTTTACGTTATTTTGTAAGAGTTTTACTCATTACTCAATTCCTTTTTCTTTCATCACGTTTTCATGTACAGAGGTTAGATTGGTTTTGTTATTTGTATATATCCTAAAATAAGGGCGGACTAAGGTTAGATTGGTTTCACGCTCTCTGTATATTTTCAATCAGATGTATTCCATTAACTTCTTTCCCCGCGATTTCTATGCATTACCCACAGTGCAACGCACTTCCTTTACCGGTCATCTACATATTTTGGCGCCCATCAATAGCCTGCGTTTATAGCGTGCCTCTTCTTTAAACGACATTATGGTGCAAAAAATTCATAATGTCGTTAAGGAGTACCTGCAACGTCTGCAGACGTCTCAGAACGCGTCATGTGATCACCAGGCTGTGGTCCTCGCCATTCTCCGTCAACCCCTCCCTGCAGGTAAGCGCGCGCTAGTGTCGTCTGCTAATGAATCACTTCCGTTACGTCACACCAACACCCGTTGGCAACACGGAAATATCCCTGTCGCGGATGACTCTTTCGCCGGCGGCCACCTTGAGCCCGTTATTCAGCAGTCCAACCAATAATAACAATAATTAGTGCACCCCATAATTATGATTTAATTCCAACCACGGCGCTTCACGTGAGAGATTGCGACTCTCCATTTGCTGAAGCAGATTAGATCATGGATTACAGACAGTAATCTGTGATCACAGACGTCTGTTGATAGTCGTGTTGGTTAGCGTGATCGTTGGTACGGACGCCAGAACATTGGTACCCCTGTTTCCCGCATGGTTAGTGAATGGCAGTGTTGTAATTATACGAAGCGAATGGACGTAAGTATTGTAGATTTAACGAACCATATTGCATTTCAGATTTTCGTTTAAACTTTGCTGTGTACAAATTGAACTTACTGAACGGTCCAGACTGATGTTAACGGTGGATCCGTAGAGCAGAGGTACGAATTGGAGTGTTCGCAGACTCAAGTGAACGTATCGTAATGTCGGTTAAGTTATTCAAATTATTAATATAGAAAGTGTGCAAATAGTTCCGTTTTCATTTACACCGAATTGCTTCCCCAGGTAATAAAGTTACAGCCCCCATTAGTCTATGCGCATGGATAGGCCTGTATATTATTCTCGAAGTGTTTACAACCTTGTTGCATGGCCCAGCAGGTAGTAGCTTTTTTGCCCGCTGTTGTGTCTCGGACAGGTGTAGTTTTAGTTGTTTTCTTTGAACTTCATTCGAAGTGTTAACTCAAGTAGGCAGCTGTTCTTTTATTATGTACATACATTCTTGCGTTACAGTACATTACATTTCTTGGATCCAGAAACTTATCACGTCACAATAACACTATACAAAAGAACAGCACAAATCTCAACACACAAAATTAGATCAGTGTACCAGAATATAAGAACATTTATGCAGAGTCACACTTAAGTGACAGCACAATTTCGTACATTTAACCTTTATCGTAAGGCATTTAAATTCCCTTTTCGTGCTGAGGGTACGGAATTTTCTCCGCGACGGTCCTTTAAATCATTGCGCGTGTTTGACAATAAACGTTTATAAATTATGTACCGAAGGTGATGAAATAATGAAATAATTTGCACTGTGTTGCGAATAAATCAGAGATATTTCAATTCCAAAAAAAGATACGGTACAAATTTTTAATGCCTACATGCAGTAAGTTAATTTAAACGTTTTATAATTTTCAGTTTATTTTACTTACGTTTCTGTTTCTGGCCTGATGTCTGTGCAGGAATTATCACCTTGAAGGTTTGTGGACTTGTGCCTTGGCGTGGTGGTGTCAGAAATATCATCTTACTTCACACACACACACATTTACTTTCTCAACACTTTACTAATAACTTTTCTCTTCACACAACCCTCACACTCGACACTGTCATGAACCGAGAACGACCTACGTTTGTTGGGTTTTGTTCCAGTATACCAACATGCGTTATCGTTTCCAGTACGTTTTTCATGATGGGGAATCGAGAATTTCTTCATTGTCTTTCCTTACTCCCTCAAGGAAAGAGTAAAGCAGGGATATTTCAGTGGTTGTCTAAAAGTGCATAAAATGCTATTGTTGAAATAAATTATGGTGTCGCTCGATGCCCCTGCTCCTTCACTCTTGCTGTCCCAAATCACTTCACATATCCGCAAGAGACAGGAACCTGGCTCTCTTACGCACAGACATCGCAGGCTGCTGACTCAGAAAGGAATATTCAATCCTGGTTATTATTACAAAGATGGAACAAGAGGTAACACATCGAATTGCCATATTATTTCATCTGGTTTATAGCCTACTATTTACAGATCAGTCTGTTTATTTCTGTGTATCAAACTGCCGTTGGAATTAGAAGCCCACAGTGGAGTTTGCAAACAAAGCTTCTCACTATCAGCAATAAGTTATGGAAAAATCATGACTTCACATTGCAGCCAGTAATTACCTATATTTATTTGTGTGAGCGACTTTCTGCATCCTGTTTATCTTCTTTTTCAAGCCGTCCTGTAATGGACCAGAATCTGAACTGAAATGTAACACCGGCTTTAGAGAAACCTTTTACAACTTGCATTTTATAATATACGGACAGTTGGTGCTTAGTCCCTTTTAGCAGTAATGTATCTTGGGACCGTTGTCAAAGCCTTTCTCTGTTTCAACTAAGAGAATGAGTGTGTGTAATATAACTATCAACAAGTGATGCAATTTTTGGCTGCATATACGTGAGTGTACTGAGCATTTAAATGGTCGATTTGGTGCGTTTGTACACTGGGTAGTTTAAAGGGCCACAACATATAGGCAATGCCGTCGGATAAAGGTTAATGTATAAGTTTTAAATTATAAGTTGTAATTGATAATGGCACATCAGGTCCATCTGGTGTCTGAAGGCCATCAGATGTGGGACAGATCAGATATGCCGTACTCTCTAATACATGTTACACAAGCATGTCTCATAACAATAACTTCGGAAATTTAAGAACACAGCAAATTAGTAGGAGGATAGAACTGCATTCCAAAACCAGTAAAAAGAAAATTGTGGAAATAATTATCTTCAGTACACATCCTCTAGAATGTCAATACAAGTACATTCCACTTAAATGCCATATCTTCAAGATAAAGTTCCCAATTCAGTTATGAGAGGCCACTATACAACATACACTGACCATCCTCTGAATACTAACCTATGTTTCTGCTGATTTTACTTGATTTTACATTTTAACATTATTACTTATGCATCTTCACTTAGATATATTCTTGATCCTGTCTTTTTTTAAGAACCATAAACATTACTTACTTACTTACTTACTTACTCCATGGAGCAGAGTCCTTCTTGAGAAGCTAACTGGTTTTCAGCTAGTCAAGAAATTCCCCGCATTTTATGGAACCTGAAGGTTCATTACCGCAGTCACAAGTGCCCGCCACCTGTCCCCTATCCTGAGCCAACTCGATCCAGTTTACACCCCCACATTCAACTTCCTGAAGATTCATCTTAATATTATCCTCCCATCTATGCTTGGGTATCCCAGGTGGTCTCTTTCCTTCAGGTTTCCCCACCAAAACCCTGTATACGCCTCTTTTCTCACCCATACATGCTCCATGTTCCACCCATCTCATTCTTCTCGATTTTATCACCCAAATAATATTTGATGGGGAGTACAGATCATTCATCTCCTCATTATGCAGCTTCCTCCGCTCCCCTGTTACCTCATCTCTGCTAGGAGGCCCATATATTCTCCTGAACACCCTGTTCTCAAACACCCTCAGCCTGCCTTCTCCCTCAATGTCAGCAACCAAGTTTCACACCCATACAACACAACAGGCAGAATTACAGTTCTGTAAATCTTAATCTTTCAATTTTTGGATAGCAAACTAGAAGACAAAAGATTCTGCACCAAATGATAGCAAACATTTTGTGGCTTCAATCTGCCCTTAATTTCTTCCTGAATAGAATTTTAATTGGTTAAGGTTGTTCCCAAATATTTGAACACTTCCACCCTTTCAAAGGATCTATTATCAGTCTTCATATTGTGACTTTGTCCTGCATTCTGATCTCGAGACATGGCCATGTACTTAGTTTTATCAGCGTTTACTTCAAGTCCAGTCTCCTTACTAGCCACTATCAAAGCTTCTGTGTTTTCCTTCATAGTATGTACGCTTCCTCCCAATATGTTAACATCATCAGCATAAACCAGAAGCTGATGTGTACCATTTAGTTTCAAGCCATCCTGGATTAGCTGAACCCTCCTCATGGCGTACTCTAAAGCAAAGTTGAAAAGCACTGGCGATATAGCATCTTCTTGTTTCAAACCATTCCTAATAGGAAACATCTCAGACACTTGACTATCCAGACTCTGCTATAGGTTTCATTGTGACACATTTTTTTTTAGCCTCTGTAGTTTCATAGGGATACCAAACTCAGTGAGAATGTTGTACAAGACCTCCCTCCTAACTGAATCATAAGCGTTCTTGAAGTCGAAAAACTATAAACATAGTTATATAAATTCTTTTTCCCAAGGCTATTTACCAGTGTTATGTATGCCTATATAATAATACCAATTGTGAGGTTTTGAGATCTCTGTTTTATATAATCTGTGTGTGTGTGTGTGTGTGTGTGTGTGTGTGTGTGTGTGTGTGTGTGTGTGTAAGGTACATTATTACTCATGTTTTATTCACTTGAAGAATTTTGTAAGTTTAAGAGAATTCATCGCCTTTGTGCATTTTAACAATTAAAATTACAGCAAGTGCAGTCAAAACACAACCGTTTATTCTAGTATTTTCAACTACATGTTTCAGCCTAAAAGGCCGTCATCAGGTTGAGTATAAGATTAAGGGAATATATATATATATATAAATAAAAGATAAAGAGAATATATATATGTAAAATATATGTAAGGTTAAGAGCATATATATATATATATATATATATATATATATTCTCTTAATCCTATACTCAACTTGCTGATGGCCTTTTAGGCTGAAACATGTAGTTGAAAACAGTAGAATAAATTGTTGTGTTTTGACTGGACTTGTAATTTTAATTGTTAAAAAAACACAAAGGGGGTGAATTCTCTTAAACTTACAAAGTTCTTCAAGTGGATAAAACATGAGTAATAAAGTACCTTCACATTGCATGTTTAAACTCTATTATATCATTTCTAAAATTTAAATCCTAGAAGGTAGATTCAGAAATCCTTATACCTTATAACCTCTCCAAAAATGTGAGAGATTGGCAATAAGCCTGTGAACTTTGTTTGTACATCCCATTGTGAAGCATATAAATTAAAAATAAAGAATTGTACTGTCAATCACAACTCTATTTTTATAGTTAATATATTATATGTTGCATGTTTTGGCCTTTTATGGTCATCATCAGGTATGTCAAATCACAAAATACTTTGAGGAAGGGTAGTTCCAATAGTAACTTTTAGTGATAGAATAAGATATTATTCTTTGCAATGGGATTTATAAAGACAAAAGTTCATATTTCTGATACAGGTGATGTTAAAATACATTAATTGTTTATATTGTAACATTTCTGCAACCAGTACTCCTGTTGAGGTATGTATTTTAAACAACTTAACATAAATGCCACAGTATGAACTTTTAATGTACTTTAACAATTCCTATATCAGAAATATGAACCTATTTCTTTTTAAATCCTAGTATATAAAATGGGATCTTATTGTATCATTGAAAATTACCGTTTCAATTTCTCTTCTTGAGAGTATTCTGTGATATGATGTACTAGATGGTGGCTGTAAAAGGCCAAAACATGTAGTATATAATATATTAAATAGCCACATAAATAAAGTTGTCACAACAATATATGCCTGTATTTTTGGTTAGTAGGCCTCTGAGTTTGAGTCCTGTTTCCAGTATCCTTAGCATATAACATGGAGTTGATCTGAACATTTCCCATTTATCCAACACAAATATCAATGAAAATATGTATTGACATCGGACAGGTAAAATATGTAAATTTTTAAATAGCCTTCTACATGTACTTCTAGATCCAACATCAGCCATAATTCTATTCTTTTTTTGAAGTATAAATGTCCTGGCCATATCAGAAGAATTTCCCCCCCCAAAATTATCTCGTACTTTATTACAGAGTGAATAGATGCAAAGTAAATCATCCAGGGAGTGTCTATATAACTGATCATAAACATGATCCAAACTCAGTTTAGGAGTCATTTGATCTATGACTTTTCCAATGAAGGTGATTATGAATTCTTCAGTAAATTTTGTATTTGTTATTTCTTTTATAAATTTTTGTTCATAACCGATAATCAGTCGGTAACGTAAACTTTTGGTTTTGAATTTCACATCTTCTTTGTTTATGAGGTATGATCATCTTCAAGAGGTGATGTGTTGCTTATGATAACGTATCAGCAATAACTGTAGGCAGTTAGTTTACAATTATGGGATTACTGGTTCTGTAAACTGAATGTGTTGATAGACTCTGACTCTGGCAACAATTGCCATTCTTCAAGACCTTGCTATGATTTCAGATTATAAAATCATTCGTAGCCTGTTTATTAATGGAGCTTTAACATGAAACATGGAAACAAATGCAAAAATTAAATTCAGCAGCTATTATTTCAAGGAAATTAAAGATGTTAGATTATATATGAAAATTGTGGAGCATTTAACCTAACAATTGCTCAATTAACAACAAAAACTTGTCACTTTAGGATGTGCCTCCTACATGTTTTGGCCTCAGCTTGGCCATCCTCAGGGAGACCCCCGACAAAGGAATATAGTAATGGCACATTATTAATGTGCCGTTGTTGTATTTGTTTGTTGGGACCTCCCTGAGGATGGCTGTGTTGAGGCTGAAACATATAGTATGCATATTCTAAAGTGACAAGTGATTGCTGTTAATTGTGCAATTATTGGTTTACAAGGGTGGTTTGAAAAGTTCTCGGCCTAAGAATGAAAAAACAGATGTACAATTTCAAATTTATTTTTCAACATAGGCTCCCTTAAGACTAATACCTTTATTCCAGCGATGCTCCAGCACCATTATCGCGTCCCTGTAGTGGTTCTTCGTAAGATCTGCAAAATACCCCTCTACAACTGCAATCGCCTCTTGATTTGAAGAAAAACGCTGACCAGCGGGAAGAGATAGAATTCAGAGGAAGCCAAATCTGGGGAATAGGGTGGATGTTCCAACAATTCATAGTGCAGATCCCTTAATTTTCCCATTGCCAAAACACTTTTGTGGGCAGGTGCATTGTCCTGATGAAAGATGATTTTTTTTTTTTCTTTTGCAAACGGGGTGTTTTCTCACGAATTTTTTTGTCTGGTCTGGTTAAAAGATTGGAATAATATTCCCCGGTTATTGTTTTACCCTTTTTAAGATAATCAATAAACAAAATGCCTTCATCATCCCAAAACACCGATGCCATGATCTTTCCTGCTGATGGAACCGACCTTTTCTTCTTTGGCACAGAACAACTCGCTTCTGTCCACTGTTTTGACTGCTGTTTGGATTCTGGTGTGTAATGGTGAATCCAAGTCTCATCCACAGTAATAAATCGACGCACAAAATCGGTTATATTTTTGTTAAAATGCTCCAAGCACTGTTCAGATATTTTCATGTGAGTGTGTTTTTGATCTGCTGTGAGCAAGCGTGGCACCCATCTTGCGCAAAGCTTTTTCATATCCAATTCTTCATGCAAAATATATCCTACACGTTCTTTTGAAATGCCTATAGTCTCAGCAATTTCGCGCACTTTTATCTGCCAGTCATCCAATACCATATTGGGCACTTGTTCAGTGATTTCTGGTGTTGTTGCACTTTTTTGGACGTCCTTCACATGGATCATCTTCAAGGCTGGTATGGCCACATTTAAACTCAGCAGCCCATTTCTTAATTGTTGAAAATGAAGGAGAAAATTTGCCATAAACTTTTATGAACTTCGAATAAATTTCATTCAAAGAATTTTATAACCGCGCAATACTCAATTTTATCCATTTTAAGGGATACAGACAACACTCCTGCTTCAGACAGCTGTATAAAACAAACTACTTGATAGAATGACTTGCAGTTTCACATGGATGCTTATGACAGATATATCAACTTAGGAAAAAAAATCTTGCCAATATTGTTGCCATCTGTGGTCGAGGCCGAGAACTTTTCAGACCACCCACGTAAATTCTGTAATTAGTGTATTAGTAATGGATTATGGAAAACATTCAATATGAAATTGTGGTTTTTCCAAAGCTACGGTCATGGGCATTTTGTCAATATTTCTTCCCCCCACTTTGTGTTAAGTCCTGTTTATTTTATGTCTACTGTTGGTTTTGCCCGATGCTGAATGCAGATTGTTGACTAAGTTTATATGAGAACATGATCCAGAGGCTATAAAATTCAAGTGTTGTTGTCACGGCCCTCCTCCTCATTTAACCATTCAGGGCTTAGTTTGATTTTTTGGTTGTTGAGATGGTTTGTGTTAAAGTACTTCAGTCTTTTGGGGGGGGGGGGGACGGTAGTATTTACAAATTTAACATCTAGAGATGAAAACAAATGAACAGATGGGAAATGTTAAGTTCAACAGACATTTCTTAACCTGTTCTGTTTCAGGCTACTTCCTCCTTGGTGATAATATTCATGAAATCATATAGAATTGTTCACATTCGGAATTGTGTATGTTTTTTGTAATAAAGTTACTGTGTTGTACATGCTGTTAAGTGTTAATGTGCTTCTGCATTTGCTCCATGAACTTTTATGGATGATTTCAGATGTCTCCTTCCAAAGATTGCTTATCTGCTTTTGCTGTTTACAATTCCAAGAAAAATCAAAGGAAAAGGAAGAGTATATATGGTACCAAGGCTGGTCGCATTGATGGTGTGTCTAAAACAGTGGGGGAATCTGATGTGGAAGAAATTCTAAATGATAAAGATGAACCCACTGCATCCAATTTTTGTAATGTCACAGACAAGAAGAAAAAAAAGAGAAGTGACATTTCCTTGACATCCATCAGTGATCAGCCCAGGATTTCTGGTGCTGAAATTGTAAATGTAGATGAGGATTCTGATGATGTACTACTAATTGAGAATGCAAATAAAAGGATAAAGAGAAAAGTTATCGTGTTAAATCCAGAAAGTGAAGAAGACCATGAGGATGAGGAAATTGTTTTTGAGGATACAACCATTAGGAGAAGAAAATCAACAAAAGGAATGAAGAAAAATGGGAGTAACAGTGTAGTTTCAGAGGATGAAGATATTTTTATAATAAAAGAGGATGATGCAGAAGATGACAAATCTACTGGCAACAGCTTGGTGGAGGGCAGGAAGTTATTTGCGTGGCTTATAAATCCAGTTGTTCCAGAAGAATTCTTCAAGTAAGTTTGAGATCAGTTCACTTATAAACCATTTGGGAAGGTAAAGTGTAAGTTAATGCCACAGAATGAGTGTCCATATAAAGTTTTATTCACTAATTGCCATTAACCCATTGGCATACACAGCCGGCTGTGAGATGGTCCGAGCCATCGATGTCTTTCGCTTTTAATTCTAGCCTTCTGTCAGTAGATGGCATGATGTCTTTTACCGTTTGAAAGCTGATAAAACGCTCTTTTAAAAATTAATTTTGCATGAATAAAATGTACAAGATTGCCATTTTTGCCTAAAAAATTAGTTTTTGTAGGTGCGCCATGTGTTATAAAAAGTAGTATGCCAAAGGGTTAAGGTATTTTTTAAAATTATCACATGATTTTGTGAATGTGAATCTTGATTTTCTGTCATGCCAGCTGAATTTGATTTGTGCTGTGTTGTAATCATAGAGCTTGCCGAAGATTAATTCTAGGTTCCTGTGTGTATGAATTTGATTGATACCTCTGGTACACTGCAGCCACTTCCAAATGCTCTCTAGTTTTGAATTGTAAGAGAGCAAAAACAACACCATAGGCAGTTTTGGAATGTATTATCTGATATCACCATCAGTGTTTTAGCCCTTTACATACAAATCCAAAATGACATTAATGCATGACTGGAAAGTTGAGTGAATGAATTTAATAATGCCTGTCAATTTTATTTGGTTACACAAAGTTGTAAAAAGTCAGAAGGGAAGACCTAGAAGTAGATGAAAGAACAATACTGAGGTAGCTGTTAATGAAATGAGGTGTGGCAATTTAGACTAGGTTCTTCTGGTTCAGTATATGGTCATGTGAATACACTGAAGAACCTTCCATGGAGTTGTAACAGATTCTTTACATGCCAAGGCATCTCAGTTTCTGTTTGTTCAGTTGAACTTTCTGTTGATTTCATTTTATAACGTATTAATTACATTACTCATGTTTATAAAGGGAACTTCCTGGAGAAGGGAATGTGTCTTGAAATGCAGTTAAGTTACGTGAATATTATTAACGTCATACAGCAACCAACAGAAACACAATGATGCTGCTCAGTTGCCAGATTGTGTTTGAATTTTCATACATCATAACATATACCCAAGTCTGTAAATCTGCATTTCTTTTTCTAGCTATTTTTTGTTTCTGTTGATCAGGCAACTTTGAATAATCACATATTACTGTAAATGAATTAAGAATAGACAGATTATGTACTCGAAATGTACGTGAGTAGTCAGCCATGCAGCCTTATGATGCAAATGATATTGACTTACATGACCTGTACATATTGAACTGACAATATACGAAGGTCATACTAAAAGTCACGAATGTAGTGGAAGTATGAACTAATTCCAAGCAATATTGTGGTGTGTGATGTATGTGGTCATATTTTGATGTGATACAATGTCTGGTTAAGACACTTTTTGGCAATGTGCAGTAATAGAATTTCTAGTTCAGGAGGAACAGATGTTCATGCACAGATTCATGGTGCATATGGACATGCCTGCATGTGCACTAGCAATGACTTAGGATTGGTAAACCCTTTCAAAGACAGGAACACAGACATCGCGGAACAACCTGTAGTGGTTGTCCTTGAACTGCCTCTACCAAGAGAAATGAAGGAAAAATAAGTGAGCTTATCAGAGAGGAAGAACATGTAACAGGGAAATGGCAGCAGAGATTGACGTAAGGCACCATGTGGTCCAGGGGGTGGTGGAAGGTTTGGAATATTGGAAAGTTTGTGCCTGCTGAGCTCACCACTTTCTGTTGGAGCACAAACATCAGCAAAAAGTTTCCTTGCAGTTGCTGGAAAGAGTATGCTGCTGGAGGCAGAGAGTTTCTTCACAGCATCATGATAGGTGACAAAAGCTGGTTTCGTCACTTTAATCCAGGAACTAAGGAACAAAAGCATGGAATGGTGTCATGCAATGTTGCCCAAGAAAAAGAGGTCAAAATAATGCCCTGCATCTGTCTGACCATGTAAACTGTCTTTTTTAATGCCAAAGGGTGCGTATTGGCTAAGTTTGGCCATGAGAGGCAACCATCAGTGCTGCACATTACCTTCAGAAACTCTAGAATCTTCAAAGTGCTCTATGTGACAAATGTCAGGGGAAGAGAAAGATCATCCTGTAGTATGACAGTGCATGACCTCACACTGCTTATCTTTATATGAAGAGGATTCAGAAGAACAGCTGGTAACTTCTCCCCCATCCACCCTACAGTCAGGAACTGGCACCCAGACTACCATCTGTATGGATTTTAAAGAATTGAATGTGAGGCCAGCAGTATGCAACCAATGACATGGTCCAGGAATCTATCCATTGTCATTTTCAAACTGCTGCAAGCAGATATTTAGACTTCCAGAATGGTGGCATTATTGCATTGACAGGGATGGGGATTTTGTACAGAAGTGAATACAGTGCACAGATATGACTAACATGTTGTGTTTTTCTATGCATACCTTTTCCTGACTGTGAAATTAGTGATAACCAGGTACCCATTGAATAGGAGACTGGGTGAGCCAAGGAGCTGAATGGACATTTTGGAGGCATCTCTTTCTCATGCCAGGAATTGGACAATGATATATCAGTTGTCCAGTCCATTGCCAGGTCCCTGTACCTACTTTTATATACATGAATTGCCCAGTTACTATACTGACCATGCTATTTTGGCGTCTTTGAAGGTGAAATCTACTTTTTAACGACTGTCATGCATTAGGTAACGCTTGAAATTAATCTCAGTTATTTGAATTATTTCCTGCTGCCAATCCTTTGGAGTGTATAAATAATATGAAGGTACACATTGCATAGCTTTACATGAAGATGAGCTGTGAATATTTACAATAAGTGAGCATATTATCCTTAACTTGGGCAAAGTATTTCCAGTCATTCATGCCAGGTCATCATATGAGAGTGAAGTTAATTATCATTGTGAGAGACTGACATGCTAACCCCATATAGGATGTGAACATACTGAACATAGGACATGGGGCATGCTGAAGAATGGTAAGATAGGGACCATTGATTGATCGTGGTTGGGATGCCAGTAACTTAGTTCCAGATCATTGTTGCAAGGTGGGTAGGTGAAAACACAAGGAATTTTTACCTCACCAGTCTGCTTGGTATATAATTGTATGTGGTTATATGTATGCATTAATTAAAGTTATTAAATCAGTACAAGTTACAAGTGTTGCTAATGATCTTAAAGCTTAATTTTTTCAAAACTAAAGTGAATAATTACATAATGAGTGTATCACATAATTTAGTCTTAAGAGTAAAAACTATTTTGATTTTCTTGCAGCACTGCATGGGAGAAAAGGCCGCTGCACATAAAGCGTCATGCTGCAGAATACTACAAGACCATTATATCTACACCATATATTGACAAAATTTTGAGAAATAATAATGTTCAGTTTACAAAAAATTTGGATGTAACGTCATATTCAGATGGTAAAAGAGAGACCCACAATCCTGTTGGGCGTGCTCTACCAAACGTTGTGTGGGATTATTACAAGAATGGTTGCAGTGTTCGTTTACTTAATCCACAGACATTCATTCCAAAGCTTGCTATTATAAATTCATCTTTACAAGAATATTTTGGCTGCTTTGTTGGAGCAAATGTGTATTTGACACCTCCAGATTCACAGGGTTTTGCTCCACATTATGATGACATTGAAGCTTTTATAATGCAAATTGAAGGCAAGAAACACTGGAAATTGTATGCACCAAAGTCAGAATCTGAAACTTTACCAAGATTTTCAAGTGGAAATTTCAGCCAAGATGAAATAGGGGATCCTATAATGGAAATTACTCTTGAGCCAGGTGACTTACTGTATTTTCCACGAGGTACAATTCATCAGGGTCGCACTCTACCAGAAAGTCACTCATTACATGTAACATTGTCTTGCTACCAGCGAAACACATGGGGTGACTTAATAGAGAAGGTTGGTGGAATCTTTTTAATGTATATTTAAACATTTTGCAAATCATATTTGGAATATTCCATGTTTAAAGATGATAGTCCTTGATTACAGATACACTGTTTTTTATACCTGTGGACTTTTTAGTGGGCGCATCAGTAGATGGATAAAAAATGTTTACAGGAATCATATGAGGATATTGTAACAACAGTTGAGCACATCTTGATGTTTTCACTGGATTTTATCTGTGTCAGTGCTAAAACTGTGTGACAGGACTGTAGTTTGACCAGCCATCCAAGATTTGCTATGTCCACACTCGTGCACTTATGCTTGTGTTTAGCGCAATGGTATGACACATGCGCTTGATGAAAATGATGCGTGCTATAGCACATGCCTTAAATACGTTGAACGGTGTCAAAAACAGTAATGCTTGCAGTAGCGCACATGATTCCAACCTAAGTGGATTTATGTTCAACACTGCATTCAACTTGTACTTGCTTATGTAGGCAATATGTCTTCAGATCACACTAAAATGTTAGGATTTATTGAAGATTACAGATCATTTACTGCCTTGTGGGACGTGAATCATGAAGATTACACTAACAAAATTAAAAGAAATGATGCGTTGAATGTTTGGCAACAAATTATAAAATGAGTGTTAGAGAAATTAAGAACAAAATTAAAAGCCTACGATCTTATTTTGCAAAGGAGCACTAAAAAGTTACAGAAAAAAAAAGTGGTGCGAGTGTAGACGATGTGTACGACTCTCCTTGGTTTGTGTGCAAATCACTAATGTTCATTTTGGACTCCATAACACCAAGAGAAACTAAAGAGACTGGCACTGGACAAACAAAGAACACCGACTCAGAAAATCCAGGGACATTTGAAGAAAACAATGGTGTAAGTACTTTTCATTTCATTAATATTCGTTTATTAGTGTTTTACATTATTTTCATTAATATTAGTTTAATTACAGTTAGTACAATTATAAGTATTTATTTTGGTATGGAATGGAACCTTCAGCTTTCAAAAAGTAATTCATGAACTCATCCCTGATCTTAATCGCCGTTCTTGATGCATTCCGTGAAAGTAATCAAAGAAGCTTTATGCCACTGTCACTTGAAGTTACTTCTCTCGAAGATCCTCTAATAATTTTGCCGGTGCTCGCATTCCCATTATCAAAACATCCTTGGGGTGAACAATATCTAGCCGAATCTGGTTGTGAACGAAGAAAGTTGTGAAGGTACACGCAAGTTAGGACAATATCAACTACAGTACTTTCAACTTTAATTTTTGTTGGTTTTCGAAAAATTTGGAATACAGCCACAAGTAACCCAAGTGCATTTTCCACAATACGCCTTGCTCCTGAAAGTCTGTAATTGAATACTCTTTTCTGGAATCCTTTATTCAAATCTGTTGTGTAGGGTTTCATTGTATGTCATGTTAAAGGAAATGCGTCATCAGCAACTACTGTATACGGAACTGGTATTGTCCGACCAGGTAGTGCTCCATCTTATGGTAAATACAAGTTGTTCTCGAGTTTTCTATAAAATTCAGTATTTTTTAATACACCACCATGTGAAATACTTCCTTGGCAACCTACGTTGACATAAATAAAGCAGTAATTTACGTCCACAGTCGCCATCAATAGTATGCTTTCGGTCCCTTTATAATTATAGAATTCTCCCACTGTATTTTCTGGTCGTTGTATCACTACGTGTTTCCCGTCAAGTGCACCAATGCAATGTGGAAAATTCTGTCTTCTGTCAAACTCATTCGCGATTGCTTTCCATTACACTTCACTTGAAGGTAACTGAAAAATGAAACAAATTATAATCAATTAAAAAAAAAACAAAAAAAGAAAATAGAAATAAAATAGGTAGGGAATCATATACATTAGATAAAATGATAGCATGTGTTTTTTACAGTGCTGTATAGTTAGAAAACATTTCATTTTATTTGCTTTATTATTACATTCGTACAGGAAGAGATAAGGTTTAATTTGATATAACTTTTTTCTGTATATTAAATATGCCATTAGGTAAGAAGGAATGCATTTGGTATAGTTTGGTATAGCTTAACATAACATACAGGTTAATGTGTATGTTAAAATAAATGTGTACGTTTATTACTAAAATATATTTAATAATGTATTTCTTTTTCGCTTTCATTTTTCTTTATTTTTTGTAATTGAATCACAACTCATTTTGGGTAAAATTTTATTGTTTCAGGATTCCCAAGATGGGGACACAGTTCCTGTTTCTCAGTCGACGCATGTTTCAAAGAGTAAACGTGCATTTGCTCATCCGCCTATAAGAACAAAAAGAAACTTAAAGAGAGGTCGGGAAGATGAAAGAGAACAGAAAGCATATAATTTCCTTAAAGTTTCCACAGATCATTTGATGAATGAAGATGAATTTTCCATTTTTGGCCAAATGGTTGCATCCCAGCTGAGAAAACTTAATTGATGTAATCAAGCAATTGCACAAAACTACATTCAGAACTATCTCTTTGACATGGAAATGTGCAAAATAAATTCTGTTCCTTTAGATAACCCATCACTGACCTTATCATACTCAGTAACGCCATCAACCTCTTACTCTCCTGGCTTTTCCTCGCAATCATGTCAAAGTGTGAATTCTTATTATTCTAATACATTCACCAAACAACTCCATGATACAACTTACAAGGAAATTCAAGATTTAGTGACTTTCAACTCTAACAATTAATAATAATGTACAAAACTTATTGAAAATTTGATGTGCTTGACTTGGAAATGGGACAATAAAAATGGCGTCAAATCTTGGAATTTAAAAAGTCCAAATGTATAGAGAGTAACTCTATACATAAAAAACTGTTATGCAGATTTCCCCTTAATGTGTATTACTACCGTGTAAAAAAATTTATAACGTTGAAAAATAAAGTAATAAAAAAACATTCCTTGACATAATCTTGTAGACTTTCAATTACAGCTTTTGGAACCCTGGTGGCATTGATGATATGAATTGCTTCTTTACTTTAAATAAGTACATCAGTGACATAATTGAATCTCCTGTGGTAAAATATCTAAGTGTGATCACTAATTTCATTTCAGCAGGCACTGATTCTCTGAAACGAGTATTCTGTTTTGTAATCATTGGCTCCACAATCCCCAAAAGCATATAAAAGTTTGTTTTTTACATACGCATAAAGTTCTTAAACAGAACGTCTTTGTTGAATTTCAAATCCCTCATTATTCCAGAATTTCGACTTTTTAAATAATCTTTAACCCATATTGATCGCCAGGATTTTTTTTTAAACTATAAACGCAGCATTTTTACCGGCTAACATGGCAGCATCAGATACCTCCATCGAATTCACCGTCTACACTTGTTGCAAGTTGAACGACTACTGATGCACAAGTGAGGACAGTTTGAAGCATGTGTCCATGACATGGACAAAAGGCATACCCTTGACAAATGTGGTGTGGAAGATGAAAAGGAACATGAAAGTGCAAGAGGAAGATGAAAGCGCACGAGTGTAGACATAGCAATTGAATAATTAATTTTTCTATACAAGCTGGTAGCCTTTTGACATACTTTTATCACAGTTGGACATCCACATGGGAGCAGGAAGTTGTCCCTGTAAACAAAAAAATATTTTGCTGGTTGTGTAACTAGTGTAGGATACTTTTTGATATTCTGGCATTTATTTTTAACATTTAATTAATTTATTGATTCCAGGATGTGAGTATTCTGATTGTACAAAGTATATTAACATTGTTCTGATGAAGAGAGCTAGAATGACAGCAAAAGAGACAACAAATGATATTAAATATGAGATGAGTCAATTATCCACAGTATAGGCTTAACATTTATTGCAACTGTAGAGATCTTACAAGTACATCATTTTTGAACATAGTCCCCTCACTCTGTGATCCACCTGTCTCATCATCACACAGTCTTATTTATGCCCTCAAAATAAAAAGTTTTGGGATGAGACAAGCCATGTGTACACTGTTTCCTTCAGTTGCTGCTCTGGCTCCTCCTTGATGCTTAACACTTTTGCACCATTTTTTAACATCTCAGTCCATTTGTAGACACTCCATTGCAGCACAACATTGTTTCCACTCTGCACTGACATCCTTCTATACATTTCGGCACCTGGTTCACTTTCAACTCATACAAAATCAAAATGTTCACTGTTTGCTGCTCTTCTTTCATTTAAATGAAAAGCGGGATGTCCATCTTTATGGCATGAAACTCACGACACTAATGCATGGTCAAGGTCAGACAGCCAAAATGATGGGGGGGGGGGAGTGAGAGAGACCATATGTATTGCATTGTTTCCAACCAGCAGTGCAGCCAACCGCAAAAAATGTACCTGAATTGCTGATAATTATTGACTTACCTTCATAAAATGTTTTCTCAGTTGTTTTTATTTAGTAAGTAGCTGAAATTGTTTTGATTTATACTTTTAATCCTTTGAAAGAATATTTATTTTTAATATTGTAACTATTGTAGTAAGCTCACTGTAAGGGAAAGCATAAGCTGATAATTTTAATTGTGTTGATAATGTGCTGAGTACTAATTATGATTTAATATAGCCATCATAGTACATGGGTTGTGTACCGCAGTGGTTATGTTAAATAAAATAAAACAGGTCGAGGATATGTGATAGATAACAGGGTGCTGAAAAATGTATGGGCCTCAGAGAGAAGAAGTAACAGGAAGCTGGAGAAAACTGCATAATGAAAAGTTTAGTAATACATGTTTATCACCAGATATTATTAGGGTGATCAAAAGGGGGAGGATGGAATGGACAAGTCATGTAGCAACATGAGAGAGATGACAGCTGTGTACAAAATTTTAGTGAGAAAACCTGTAGGGAAGAGCCCAGTTCACAAGTCCTAGTCATATGGGAGGATAATATTAAAATTGATCATGAAGAAATAGAGTGTAAGAATGTGAAATGGGTTCTTCTGGTTTAGAGAGGGACTAATGGTGGACTCTTGAACAGAATAAATGTTTGGATTCTGTTAAAAATGGGCTATTTCTTGTGTATCTTAATGGCCGTTGCCTTCTGATGAAGGGCTGTGCTTCATGGAGTTATTAACTGTTAACACTGAATGCATTTGTGAAATGTGTTTCTAAGCCACCATCACCAGTTTGCCAAACATTTTCTGACTTCCACTCATTTCTCTCAGTTCTAGCTTCAGTTAGCTTCAACCTTTTTGGCAGTTATGAAAGTTGTTGGCCACATTCATTAGGACAGGCGAGAAGTCACCATACACCAAGCAATATGCAATCATAATTTGAGTCACATACTTCTTGGATGCATGTCCAGTGATCCGTATGTGCACCTCGATACTGGGCATTCAAATAGATGCACCTCCATGTCCTCTGTGACATGCATGACATGCATCAGTGCATTTGCCTCATGGTTTTCCCCATGCGCTGTCTCTCCTGCACCCACACACTTGCCACCAAGAATTCCTTGGTAGAGTAACTGTGTCAGCCATATGGATAATACAATTAAATTCCCTGGCTACAGTTGCCAAACTGCCATTGTAAATGTTAGTGTGTACTGTGCTGTGCTGTGTAAATGTAAAGTGATTTTGGGTGCATATTGTGTGGGTGTACAGTGATTTCTCTCTTACTGTGTGTAATGTATTCTCACAGTATCTGAAGACCTAAACACAGTTGAACCATTGGTATGTGAATTTAAGAACAACAGGACTAATAGACTGTGCCGGTAGACAACCTAATTTGTGTCATCTCTGCAGATTGCACTTTACTTATTTCATTTTTCTTTATTATCTTTCAGGTGGTTACTGCAGCCGTACGAGTAGCAATGGAAGAGAATGTTGAATTTCGGAAGGGGTTGCCTCATGGTTATTTGAACTTTATGGGTGTTGCACGTAGTGATGAATCATCAACACAGAGAACAGATTTTATTGAGAAGGTGAAGTCTCTCATGGCAAAACTATCTGACCATGCACCAATTGACGCTGCAGTAGATCAGATGGGGAAGCAGTTCATTCATGATGCACTTCCACCAGTACTAACTGCAGGTAAATATCATTTCCACAGAGAGAGAGAGAGAGAGAGAGAGAGAGAGAGAGAGAGAGAGAGAGAGAGAGAGTGGAAAACTTCAAATAATATTTGTATAACAGTAGTAACCCATATAATACGTTGAACTTGCTTGACAAGTGGCATTTATTTATTTTAGTCACAACCTATGTCAAGAATGGTTTTACAGCTGGTATTTAATTGTCTTCCTGGAAGCATTCCATATCCTGGTGCTTATTAAAGAGTGGTATTGGAACACTGTATATTTCCAATATTCTGCTAAATTGGGTTTGACAATATTGGAAGCATGGGACTTTACCAGTGCAGCTGCCTCTACCATAAACTGGAAACAACCCCAACAATTCCTGAGCGTCACTCCGTTCTAGAATTATGACATTTATGTTATTCATCCGCCAAAATTACGTTTTGCATTTTTAACAGATCCCAAATTTAGAGGAGGATGGGCTAATAACCTTTCGACCTGAAGCCATAAGTGACATTTCCAGCATTTTTCACTGCTGGTGTTTTTGTTACCAAGGAAATTTTAATTCATTTTAACCAGTGAGGCTTTGCAGTGTCGTCTAGGAAAGATTGGTCATCCAATGACAGAAAGACCCCCCTTGTTGCCATACCAGACATAGAAAATGAAGACAAATCTGACAAAAATGTCATTTCTGGATCACAGAATGCTGATATAGTTATTGATGAATGACAGGCCTTTGCTTGTCATTCATCTTTTTGGTAGGAAGTGTAAGGTGAGCAGGATAGGTAAATTTTCATTTGACAGCAGTGGGTCTCAAATGTGGGCTTATGGCAGATGGTAGGGAGCATGATGTTGGACAGTTTTGTGAAGACCTGCCAAGTTATTTCAGTTTTTGTTTAGAATGGACAATTTCAGTGTTTGCCTATGAAGACCTACAGTTGTGTCTGTATGCATGTGAAGCATCTTTTGATAAATGTTTGTTGGAGTGAAAATGTCTTGCACAGAGAAGAATGAAACACATTTCATGTTCAGTATATGTTTCCCATGAGACTTGCAGTTTTTAAGATGATTAAATGAAAAGGATATCATGTATATATATACAGGGTATACACAAAAGAATGGTGTGGTTTCAAAAGTTAACAAGAAATTTATTTCTCACCGTACACGGTCACAATGTACACCGTCAGCAGCGGTAACTGTCCAAGTTTCTCATGCGCTACCAGCAGTTTGCTTCTCGTGCCTACTTCAGGGCCTGTTTCCAAGATGGCGTCTCAGCAGGAAAAGGCTTTCTGTGTGCTCTGTTTTGAGGTGTCCCGATCTGTGATTACAGTGCAGCATGAGTTACATGCATGGTTTAGAAAAGACGCACCATGCTGGAATAACATAATTAGGTAGTACTGACAGTTTGTGGAAACTGGATGCTTGTGTAAAGGCAAGAGTCCTGGTCGACCTCATGTGTCTGATGACAACATTGAAAGAGTGCGTGAGGCATTTCTGCCAAGTCTCCGCAAGTCAGTGGCTAGAGCAAGCAGGGAATTGGACATGCCAAAAATGACGGTGTGGAAGGTGTTGCATAAGCGGCTATGTTTTAAACCATACAAGATGTGATTGGTGCAGGCCCTTACACCAGCAGACAAAGTGAAAAGGCGTGACTTTTGCGAGGAGATGCTGTTGAAAATGGAGGAAAATGATTTTGTAGAAAGACTCATCTGCGATGAAACCACATTGCATATCAGTGGCAAGGTGAACTTACACAATGTCCGTATCTGGGGAACCGAGCAACCACATGCACAGATAGAGCACCAGCGTGACTCCAGAAGTCAACGTTTTCTGTGCGGTGTCCCGCAAGAAAGTGCACGGCCCATTTTTCTTCAATGAAGCAACTGTGACTGGCTACTCATTTCTAGACATGTTGGAAAACTGGTTGTTACCTCAACTGAACACCAGTTATGACGATTACGTTTTACAACTGGATGGTGCTCCCCACCCCATTTTCACAGGAATGTATGAGTACTTCTCAATCGTGTTCATCAACAGCGCTGGATCGGACGTGCTGCAAAAGGAGACAACCACCTTCTCCTTTGGCCATCCCGTACACAGAATCTAACACCATGCAATTTCTTTCTTTGGGGGTTTGTTAAAGACAGCGTTTATGTACCACCATTGCCCATGTCCCTCAACGAACTTCGTGATCAGATAACACATGCACTGCAGACCATTACAGCAGACATGCTACACCGAGTCTGGGATGAATTTGATTACCGTGTGCATGTGTGTCATGTGACCCAGGGTGCACACATTGAAGGATTGTGATTAACGCATGAGAAACTTGGACAGTTGCCGCTGCTGATGGTGTACGTTGTGCCCGTGTAAGGTGAGAAATAAAGTTCTTGTTAACTTTTGAAGCTGCACCATTCTTTTGTGTATACCCTGTATTTCTGAAGTTCTATATGAAACCATAGTGTTCCAAACATGTGAAGCTTACTGATATCTCTTGTTGATAATTAAATAAAGCTTATAACATGACTTTTTAGTTCGTATAGTTTTGCATGTCTGTCAGTATGGGCTGACAAGGAGGTTGGCTGAATGACCAAGGAATGGTGGTGTGACTTGTGGGGGGG
>Ga0268261_10000349_pt1 | contig 28711 bp, 15 predicted proteins | sample TergutNc150P1_FD_190353 | JGI IMG/M metagenome (GOLD analysis project Ga0268261, IMG submission 190353) | Nasutitermes corniger P1 segment gut microbial community from laboratory colony in Florida, USA - Nc150 P1 (SPAdes) (version 2) | ecosystem: Host-associated > Arthropoda: Insects >... | reverse complement strand
TATCCTATCTCCTCGTGGGTTGACCCTCTACCAGTGTCTGGATAGGCTGACTGGGTTGCGTCCCGCTCTTACCCAGGCACTACCCTCGGTGAACTTACGATAACCGGGTCATGACATTGGTGTCAGCGGTGGTTCGACAACCCCCGGGGCATTACATTATTAAGTTGGCTCAGGTTATAATTCGTCATTATTTTCTGCAGAGATACACTGTTTTTCGAGCCCGAATACACGAATATCTTCGGGTGGCGCAATTCACATTACGAAATCATATATAGATAGCATAGATAACCTGAAGGTCGAGCATCATTACTCTTTTTACAATGTTTGTCGCAAGTCATGTTATGTACACATATTCGTAACAGATAACCTAAATGTAGCCGTCGCCCCATGTCGCTGATTTGTGGAAAGAAACCTATCCCCAAATGGCATGGAAGCGGTCATTTCTGCAAAATTAACGTACAGCTCTCTGAACATATAGTTCGACCATTCGCCGGTAGGATCTCTGGCGTCTTTGCCGACGTGGAGGCACCTGGTTACGAAAGTGATAACCACTAAGAACTTGACAAGGATGCAGCGTGCCACATCAATAATGGTCTCCTGACTGGGCTTCTTTTCATGCCTAAATGGCCTAAGAAATATTACTAATCCATGAACCTAAATGTCGATCCGGTATGAACGTATTTCATCACTTAGCGAGAGTCAAGTTTCGAGCTCATATTCTGCACATGTAGGCTGTGGGTACAGCGCAAATAAGCGAACATTTTCTGTTGGCGAAACTCATGTTCGGAACCTTTATTGAGGACCGATCAGATGCATGTCAAGCTCTAATACGCTTATTTCATAACTTTTAGAGAATCGTGTTTCGAGTTCATATTCAGTACAGATAGATTGTTAGAGGAGTGCAAATACACGAATTTCTTAATTTGGCCCAAGTCATTTTAGACCCATATTCAGAACAGGTAAGATGTATGTCGAAAGGCAATACGCCAATATCAATACTACGAGTGAGTCATGTTTCAAGGCCTTAATCGTCACAGTTAACCTGTTGTCAAGCGCCAAAATCCGACCTTCTTGTATTGGAGAAAGACAAGTTTGTATGCCAAATTCAGCACAGTTAAGCTGCAAGTCGTTCGTAATTATACGATTTTCGTCACTTGTCGATATTAATAATAACAGGCAAGTTTCTATACAGTTTGGTTTTTTATAGAATGCCATGAAACAAGTTTCATCACTTGTAGCGGAAATGTTTCGAGCCCATATTCAGCACAGACGAGCTGTAGGACAATAGAACACACGAATTGCTACAGTTAGTGGAAGCCAAGTCTTAATCCCTTATTCAAGACAAAAGGGTGCTTGTCGAACTCATATAAACGGATTTCATCACTTGGCACGAGTCATGATCCTGAACCTTATTTAGAAGTAATAGGCACGAGCACTCACACACGAAACACTTGATTTGGACCAAGATATGTTGGGAGCCCATTGTGAACACTGATGTGCCCAATGGCCAGCGTGAAAACAGTTAGTAATTCAGATGGCGCAAGTCATAATTCGAGTCCAAATTCAGCACAGATAAGACGAAAATCGAGAGCCAATAGGTGAATTAATGTAGTTGAAACAAATCATTTTCTTAACCCATATTCAGTACAGATTGCCTGCAATTCGAGAGACAATACACTTATTTCGTCAATGGCGTGAGTTATGTATTAAATTCATATTCAGCACAGACGTAGACATTTCGAGCGAATGTACTCTTATTATCTGATTTGCCGTAAGTCTAATTTTTAGAAAATATATCATCTGCATTTAGAATTACAATACTTGCAGTGAATCATGTTTTCAGCTCCCATTTGAAACATATCGAGTGCCAATAAACTTTTTCTTGAGTTGGAACAAATCATGTTTGGAACCAATTTTCTGCATAGTGAAGCTGAATTACGAAATCAGATATAGGAATCACTTTCAGCACGTCAGGTTTCTTGACAATTTCTGCACAGATTGGGTGTATGATGAGTGCCAATGCACTTGGAGCGAGTCATGTTTCGGGTCTATATTTACAACAGATAGTCTGTATGTCGAAGGACTATACAGGAATACCTTCAGCTGCCTCGTCATGATTATACACTATATACCGGAGAGAGTGGCTGCTTTTCGAGAGCAAATAAATGAAATTCATCATTTGGCGCGAAAGGAGTTTTGAGTCCATATTTAGAAGAGAGAGGCTGGAGCATGAGTACTAATTATTTGATTTGGCGGAAGTCATGTTATAGTTATTAACACAATCAAGCTTCATGTCGAGCGTCATATAGTGTTTTATTAAGTTGGCACAAGTCATAATTCGCAATTAAAATGAGCAAAGATACATGCGAGGACGATCGCGAGTGCACGAATTGCTTCAATTGGCGCAATTCATATTACAAATCAAAAGCAGCACAGATAATCTGTAGGCCGAGCATCAGTACTCTTTTTGCATGGTTTGTCGCAAATCGTGTTATGTTCGTAACAGACAACCTAAATATCGCCGTCGCCCCCTTGTCGTAGATCTGTGGCAAGGTGCAGATCACTAAATGGCGTGGAAGCGATAATTTCTGCAAAATTACCGAACAACCTTCTCGACAAATAGTTTCACATTTCGCCGCTAGGATCTCTGGCGTCTTTGCTGATGTGGAGGCACCTGGCGACAAAAGTGGGTACCACTAAGAACTTGCCCAGGATGCAGCGTGCCACATCCGTATCGTTCTCCTGATTGGACCATTGTTCAATCCTAACTGTCCTAAGAGCTGTAAACTAATGAATGAGCCTGAATGTCGAGCCTTTATAGACGTATTTAATCACTTAGCGCGAGTCATTTTTGGAGCTTTATATTCTGCACAGATAGGCAGAAACGCGAACATTTTCAGTAAGCTCAGCTCATGTTCGGAACATGTATTGAGGACGGATCGGAAGCATGGCAAGCTCTAATTTGCATATTTCATTATTTTTCGGGGGTCATGTTTCGAGTTCATATTCAGTACAGATAGTAAGTCGAGTGCATATACACGAATTTCTTAATTTGGCGGAAGTTATGTTTAGACCTATATTCAGAACAGATAAGAGTTACAAAGTATCAATTATTTAATTTTGCACAAGTCATTTAGTCTTTCAACACCATTAAGCTTCATGTCGAACGGCATAGAGGATTTTATTAAGTTGGCTCGTCATAATTCGTCATCATTTTCTGCAGAGAAACACTGTTGGTCGAGCTCCAATACACGAATTTTTTTCAGTTGGCGCAATTCAAATTACGAATTCAAATGCAGCATAGATAATCTGAAGGTCGAGAGTAGTTAGACCCTGCTTATATCCCACTCAGACCTTTGTACCCTGAAGTTAAGCCCCTTGTACCATCGTGACGAAGGCATCAAAAAAGGGAGTCGAAACAAGTATTTTTGTATGGTGTAGTTAGGCCCCCAAGGCAGTTAGAGGTTCTGCACGCCTATACCCTTTAACCTTTTGGCACCCGTGTTTTACATTTAAATTTCAGCACATTCCGTATGTAAAATGTGAATAATACATGAACCAAAAAAGGTAGCATTATGAAATAAACGGCATTTTGAAGAGAAAAACGGAGAGTGTGCAGCATGTTTAAGATACTCTGTACTTATATTTGTTGAAAAATATATATAAAATGCAACACCTGGAGGATAACGGTACGCCCGTCCTAAATATAGGACGCACGATTTTTAAAGGTTAACTTAAGACACCGTAGTGATTGGTAATGGATTTGTTTTAATAATATCTGACAGCGTTATAGTGCTACCGTACGGTTTGGTGGTGGTATGGCAAGGGCAAGGGTCATTGTGTCTGGACTTTGTACCGTGCGAGTCTAGCCATTCTAGCGCGCAGCTCCGTCGAGCTTGACACGATAACCTAAGGCATCGTAGTGATTGGTAATAATATGCGACGATATAATAGTCCCGCCGTACGTATCGGTATATTTATTTAGACGTTAAAGAAGAAACGGTGTCTGCGAGTGCCGATCCTTGACTGAGACATTTTGGAACGTATAGAGTGAAGAGGTATTGGTTAGGATTGGTACCAGATGGTCATGTGATGCGCGAATCATGGAAAGCATACGAGACAGTGACACAGCAGGGATGTAATAAAAAGACGTAACAAGGTGGTGTGGTGAATTGGTGGCGTGAAGGTAGGTATGGTAAAGGAATTTGCGAGAAGGCTATGTACGTGTCGTATGGATAGCCCTGCACGTGCCATAACCTGGAATGTGTTGAGCTCTTCAAGTTGTGACAAGAGATTGTTGCGAAAACCGTGATATATGTGTGTGATAGCTGAACATGTTCTGTATTGTTGCAGAGTTGCTTAATGAGATGTGAAGAAATCAAGTTAGTCAGCTTGATGAGATGAACAAATTTCGAGGAATTGAGTTGTGTAACACTGATGTTTCACTTCCAAAAGTATGGAGTCAGTGGAAAACAAAGCGCTTGCGATGTAACTTATGTCAGGAAAAGCAAAATGTTTACAGGACAGTCAAGACCTCAGCATGCTGTCACGTGTAGACAGGTCAGCGGTTGAAGTGCTGGAGTAATGAAATTTGTCTAATAAAAGCGTGCTGGATGGAAACCTCCTTATCTTCATTGGAAGACATCTTACTGCTTCAGAGCCTCTACAACTTTATAGAATTATAATCTCCGCTATTTGAAGCATCATCAATACACCATCAGCCACTACTAGTCGGTAAGTAAACGACTTCATTACTATTTTGCATGAGATTTAAGAATCAGTCTGAAATGCTATAAGTGAAACAAAGAACGGTAAAGGAGTGATTAGGGATCTGGGACCTCCTTACATACTAAAAGGAAGACAGATAAACTGGTATTGCTTTTTTATTAATGGTATATTACAGAGGTTTAGTCTGTGTGTCTACAGTGTCGAATCCTACAGGGCTGAATCTGTCTTTAAGATATTTCAAACATTCGCGGTAAAAGCATGTCCTTTGACAAATCGGACGTAGACACAGAACGGGAACCAGTATCCGTGTTCCTGCCACGCCTTATCTTCAGGAAGTCAGTGCTGAAGCCCACCTCCGCAGTGGAAACACACCGTCTGGTTGCTCCAACCTGTTACAAACCAGAACGAGAATAAAAATCCTGCCCCACATATCGTGTTAGCTAAAGGAAACGGTTAAAATGTAGTTAACTCACCGTCGTAGAAAAATCCAGACACGGCTAACGAGACGGGTGCAGGACTCGTCTCCGGCCAGTCGATGTTCTCGAACGATCGTACAGATCGATAAGCGAGCAATAAGCAGTGTATTTGGGTCCCTCCCATATATTTACAACCTGTTTCAGTACGAAATCCTCCTGTAATGCACGGTTTAGGTCTTCGTTACCCTCGTTGTCAGGCCCCACATCTAACAGAACGTACAGCAGCTTTCTACGGCACAGTGTTTGAATCGGAACTGTTTTCCATGATTTAAGCAGCTTTAAATGAATTCTGTTTCTGTCCAAGTGCCTTTTATAGTAGAATGTAAGTCCCAAATCACAGCCCTCTGACGGTAGGAATGGGTGAAATAAAAAAGAACACCGATGAGGTGATTTATAAATAAATTTATTGCTGACCAAGGAAAAAGTAACTACAGAGTAAAATGGCCGTTTACATTTTTATTAGTTTTCAGTTTTTCATACAACTGGGGGTAGAGAATATTCTTGCTGTACGTGGGTAGTGGTTCGCTATATTCAGTGGAAGCCATGGCGGCATTGCATATGTCATGACGTCCATCATAGCGACACTGTATCTCGCCAACTGATTCATAACATTAGGCATGATAGTGTTGAGGTAGTGCAGATCCGACAACTTGTAGGCGTTATGCGTACGTTGACCTAGGTACATCCAAGCGGCCCTTAAGTGGTGGTTATTATCCAGAATCTGTCGTGGATGCCAGATGTATAATATCTGTTAGCACAACTGCCTTCACACAGGGGCAGTAGATGTTAGGCCAGCGCCGTTACTTGGTGCTCCGTTAGTCTGATAGGTCCGATCTTTGATCCTCCAAATTCCACCATAGGCATGTAGCCCATTGATGGTTAAAAGCAACCGAGACGTACTGGGTCTTGTTCTCGTCGAGAAAAAATAGAAGACGAAGCAATGCACGGTTGGGATCGAATGCGGGACTGATTCCCTCCTCTACGGAGAATGAGCAGATGTCAGTTTCGGGCGTCTAGACGTTGCGTTTAGGTTTGCGGGTCTCGCCATCAGGGAAGGTGAGCCCTACCCTGGTTCGTTCTTCTTCGTATGGGACACGGCGTTTCCTTGGTGACATTAAGAGTTAGATTGATTCGTAGCTAGAAGTTTATTTGTGTTTTATGTAGCTGGAACAAACTTGGGATACGACGTCATTACAGTTCTACCCCAGAATTAAAATGGCGGTGTGGCGCGAATTATCTTTGGGGCATTTCACGTATGCTTTATGTTCTTTGGACGTGGTGCTTCAACCATCCGTAAATAGAAAGTGCGTTACGTGTTGCACAACTCTTGTCGGGAAACTTGTGACAGGGTAGATTGCAGCCGGTAGTCATTCTGAAGCTCTTGTGTGATGGGCAACCAAACGTGTCTAAATTCTGAACTGTGCTGCCAATTAAGTTGGACAGAAACTTTCATTTCACAATGCCTTTAGCGTATAGATGGGCAAAGTTGGCCGTGGCCTTGGTTAAGGTTTGGAATAATGATGAATAAGCAATAATCCCGTCATCCCACGACAACCCATTGTGGTCGTTGCTATGGGCGACCATGGCGTATGTGGGCAGAAACCGAAATTTTTCGCGGACATTTTCAGAAGACAGAAACTTCTTCGATTACTTCTTCACCATGTGCCCCCGACAAGTATTCATAAATAATAACCACCTCCATCTCTCTCTAAGTACAGTTTGCAAGTAATGTAATCGCGTCTTGGAACTCACCTTTTATACTTACTGGTGCAGCATAGACCTCCACGTGGTACCCCCGTAGATACCAGAATTCCGATGCGAAGAGTTGCTCTACCTGCTGATCAGCGAGGTCGGGAGTAAACAGGCCGTCGAATTGTTTCCCCATATAGCCTCTATCCATGTACAGGGCGAACTGACAGCAATATTTGCCGCAGACAGTACTCATAGGACCTTGGAGCTGTGCGTTGTTATAATTTAGGACGGTACAATTGCGTCTTAAGAATGATAGGATATCTTGAATATGAGGGGATAGGCCATAGGAGTCAAAGTAGAAAGCCGTGGAGGACCTTGCTTCGAGACGGATGGCTAGCCAATGTGATACTGACTGTGTGTATCTGTATTGACAATAACAGTGCTAGGCTGAGTGATAGAATGTGGTAGCAGATCCGACGGAAAAGCACCCAGAAACGATTTAACATTATTTAAGGTACACGATATCTGAATTGTGTTCATCTTAGAAATCTGTGGTGACGGTTCTCAAAGAATCGATATGTACAGAATTTTCGTATTCCAGGTACAATAGGCACGTGACTGCCTCCTTTAGTGCTTCATTAAATGCTAACTCAATGCGTATATTGCCATTTTCCACCGGCGAAATATGTCCTTCCGATGCGGCCAAATCAGGCGTTAGGCCAAATAAGAAAATGAAGTGCCGTTAATATACATATCGTGAGTTATCTGAAGTCCCGAGTTCTAATGGTGAATGCCGGAGCCTTCAAATAGAGTCTTGTAGCCCATGACAGTTGGTTTCTCATGACTGGTATCAATAGACAGGCTTCCGCTAGGGATCTGCCTGCCATTCACGTACATCACAAATGTACGCAGACCGAAATGCTGAAATTTGTAGGGGTTTGTATTAATGGTGCCGAGACAGTCATTGTTAGCTATCATAGTAAACAGGAGCCTTTTGGATATGCGGCCCATGACCCCCTGATCGATCGAGAGTGACTGGGGGCCTGCAGAGAACGTGAAAGTTTTCAGTTCGAATCTCGTCATGTTATACCGCGCGAGATCGGTCTTCAAGGTCTCTTCGTGTGCCATTGGGATCTGGGGGTTTGCCCTGATGCGTCTAACAAACAGTTTGGCGTCGAAAAATTTAAAGATAGTCTTAGAATCTGCGGCAGTATTCATCAGGTAGAAACTTGGCTTGGCTTTTGTAAACTTTATCTGCATCTTGATGCCGGGAAGTAAGAATTTCGGAACGTTGCATATATCACTATGTATTCTCCCGTACATTTCAATTTCTTTACTTTGTTTCTGTCTGTTCCAGCGATCTACGAATCCAGTGTTTGTCGACTCTGCTTTCGTAGGGTCACAGGGCATCATATCCCCCACATCCTTATACCAGTAGCTGTGTGTGAGATGCGATATCGCTGCGTCAGCACCATAATTTAAGTGTCTCCAGATAATCCCTATAGTTATAAAGGTGTACCCGACTGTGTTATATTCACGCCATTGAGGGCAATGGTACACTGACTAATTATCGAATGTAGAAAGTTATTCGTACCGGCAGTGTGATCCGTCGCGTCCAGGGCAGTTCCATCGGCCTTTATAAATTTGCTGCGAATATAGATTTTTATCGTGGTCAACCTACGTGTCGTAATCAGCGGGTATTAGAAATTCCAGGTCGCTCTGATCAATGGATGCAATGGGCTTGTAGACCACCACATTCGATTCGTGTATTGCGTGTGGTACTGGCTTGCGATCAAAAACATCAAATTCACTACTCACGAAAACTAGGTCCTTCTGAGACACGGTCGTACCGTGACTGATGTAAATTATGAAAAAATCCCGTTTTATAGTCTTATCCCGCTGGCGACCTTTCCCCCGTAAGGCCCGTTTAGTTTTAGTCTTTCGTTTCGTATTTCGCGTGGCGGACATTGCTCTCTTTCGCTTTCGAGCGCCACTTCCACGCAACATATTGATTATTTTCTGTGTGGAGTTAGACACGTGTTTTGAGATTATGTCCATGGTTTCCGCCTGAGGATTTTCGGCAATACACGTAAGAATGTTGCCGCCTGTGCGTAACGCCTCGCGTTTGAGAGCTCTGAGCGTTTCCTTACCCATAGATTTGGCACCGCTCCAGAGAATCGGTCTAAGGGTCCGATATACTCCTGACAGATCACTGCCCAGACTGTCCCCGCTGCACGAAAGGTCGAGTGCTGTAAATTGGACCTATATCTTTGCGACCACAACCTGCCTGTCGCCTGTAATACTAGACAAGGGGATCCATTGTTATAAATGACGGTTGGAGATGACGTAGCGTATTTATACGCGTCGAAAATGTAAAACATCTTTTGTGGGCACATTGCCACTCCTGAAAGGAATGGGCTTACCCTTCTGAACCTCTACTGATATTATATCCTGGAAGGTACGTTTTTCGACTGGTACATAATAGACATTCTTAAACGTTTGATCGCAATATTTTGATGGATAAATAATTGTCCGCAAATATCTGACATAGTTGTACCCACAAACGTTTGTGTAATCAGATCACAATAAACCATGGCATTTTTATCGCCGACAACTTCAAGCGGTTTCAGCGTACCGCTTTTTGGAGGACTGCTCCTCCCAATTGTCTGTCGATCCCAGTCCAATGCGTTGTGCCAATTGAATTGTAAACTCTACAAGAGTATTTGCAGGGTGGGTTTTCCGCGAGGCATTGATAAACAGCGTAATGTAAAAGTGCTTGCGGTACTCCAGCTTTTCTTTCTCTAAATATTCTTCACGCTAGCTGCATTTATCCAACCATCGAAGTCAGGACCGTAGCCTTTCCAAGCGCACGAGGTACTCCCGAATGCCACGTCTGACCATTGTAGCCAGAATTTTATCAATCTGAAACCTGGTGCGTTTCGTAATTTGTACAGGTGTTAGCCCTTCATTAAAGAACTACCCGTCTATTACCTTCTGATACAAATCTTCCAGCTCGTACACGGGTCGAAGTGTCCTACGAATTACCTTGATAATTTGAAACACCTCATTGGTGTAATTGTGCTCGCCACCTTTGGCAAATTTTATTTTCTCTTTACTAATGCGCACGGGCTGTCCCACACGAAATTTGGGTTGTGCAATAGGGATCCTGGCGCGTTTCTCGTTCATCCTCTCCCATATCGCTAGAACATCAGAATCGGTTATTCGTGTGGCGACATGCCAGTCGTAATGTGAACCGTCGCGTTGTAGCCTTTCACAAATTGTGGGAGTACGTCAATAAATCTGTACGTGTTTTTATATGTGAAGTATTTGTATAATTTATCGAGGATAGTGCGGTGAACTCTTTCTATGACTGGGCATTTGACGTCGGGGTTTTATAACCTGAAATTGAATTCATTGGCGTTTTAACATGTCTTGAAACGATCTGTTCAAGAATTCCTTCCCTCTATCCGTGCGTACCCAGACAAGACGTCTGCGTATTGGTTTCAAATATTTGGGGTCCTTAAAGATGGATGAAATGCTGTCGTGACAGCTTTACCAGTCTTACTTATTAGCGGGATGATGTGTAAGAATTTGGAAGTCATCTATTGCAGTTAGTAGATATTTGACGCCGTAGTTATATTTTCTGAGACCCTGGACATCGACCAGATCACATTTCCACGAGTCATTGATGTTATTCACAGTGTAGGGGTTTCTAGGAAAACGTTTTCGCCCTGCTCTGTGTAATGTGTACGCATCTTGTTTTAAAAGCCAGGCCTTAATATCTGCCTGCGCTGTATTCTACTTCTGTTTACTCGTACTCTGACAGCGTTCTGCAGTTTTTGCTGAGTTGCGAAAGAAGAATGCTTGTGAGGTTTATAGAACAGTCTGCTTATCATCTCTGATATTTCAACCACTCTTTGCGTAGTGATGCTTCAATGCCACGATGTTTTGTCTGGGGAAACAGCTTTGCCATTACGGTTCTGAATTTGGTTTCGCGGGAGACGTGTATGGGGGCACTGGGTTCGTAACTCTCCAAATGAGCACTGGTCAAATCCAAAATGCTCTTATTTGTTTGAGGTCTTCTTCGCTGTCAAGCCTGTTATCTACTTTTTTCGAGTGAATAATTTCCAGAGACCTCGGGTGCATTTAAAATGCTTATCCCTAATATAGAGGTCACTATTTGTATCCAGTCACATCGGAATTACCTATAAAAAATCGGTTACCTATTTTACGCAAACCATACTCTGCATCGAGAACGCCACGTTTGTGAACATATGGTGACACATGTGGGCTAGCAATCTCACAAAAGGCTTCCTAGCAAATGCACGTACCTCTCCTTCGCTAACGGCACCTGTATCCGCATCATCATCATCATCATCGTAGGCAGCTTCAGTATCACTGTCAAATCTAGTACTAACAGGACTTCTCTCTGTTTCATATACAACGTCTCCAGCAGAACAGGTTGAGGGGAGTGCTACAGACTGTGGTGGTGTTGTCAGATGTTGGACAGTGCTTACCAAATCTGCCGACTTGCTTTTTGGTATAGCTACTTTCTGTGCGAGAGTAGTGTCAGGTTATATCACTTTTATAAAGTCAGCGCTATAATCAACGCTCTGCGTCCGACTGCAGCTGTTCAATTTCGCCACGCACAGCGACCCACTCATAATACGGGTGTTGGGTCCCCTTCTTCCTCTTTACACGAGCATGTGTCTTATGTTTAGTACTGTGCATTGTTTTGTGAAGAGGTGATTTTGCTGCATTGTAGCTTATTGTGAGGGGCGCTCTTTCTTATTTAAGTAATTGGTTGAGACAAGGTACATTTTGCGTAACATTTTTAATCGTCGTGCGAACGAAATATAAGCCTGGCTATAGTGGGTAAAATAGCGCTTAGCAGGGGCACGAGAAATCCTCCATGTTGATTTATCAAGCGTTTCTTAGACGAGATGGACACGCGCTTATCTGCGAGCCCGCGGAGTGGAAACTTGAACTTCGTAATCTCTTCTTCGGAAAGCAGTCAGCTTTAGATTGTCGCGTAGCACGTTCAGAACACACTTGCTAATACATTTCACCAGTTCCCTATTACAGTTTTTAATGATGGCTTTTCGTAATTGTGGTTTTGCTGTCTTGAGTACCTGTAGATGGTGATAGTTGGATTTTATGCGCTTCATCCTTTACCAGAGCGTAAATAATGAGAGGATATTCAGACGGAAAGACATTGGTTAGATACCGTAGCAGATCGTCCGTATCCTGGGCAAAGTCTAAAATCATATAAACGTGGGGATTCTGGGTTGCCTCTCGATACGCTTCACACAGACTAGCACTAGCTTTGGGAAGCACGTGCCGCGCGAGGTATGCAAACTGGTTCCCATCGCGAATCGTTTTTCAGACAACCAGATATTTCGCATTAAGCGATATGTCGCGACAGTGGGGAGCTTGGTGAAAAACGTTCGGGGTAATTAGAATTACACTGAGGTTACGTTGATGGCTACCCTTGGTAAACATGTCACATACGGCTCGTGAAAACACCTCGTTTAAAAGGTCGTCAAGAATAAAGAGGCACGGTAGGCCCTGTGCGTTTTCAAAATTTTCGGGCAGACCCACGCGAACCTGTACGTTCTTCCTTAGCGCGGCCAACTTTCGGTGAGGCACGGCACTGTTCATTGTAACACCAGATAATTCCACCTAGAAAATCTGGTTCGGTACACAGGGTGTCAAGTTTCTGCAGAAAACGTATACAGAACGTAGACATTCCGGACCCGTATAATACAGGTAAACGTATGTTTAAACCTGATATCACTAGCCATGAATGTCCTCTGTCAGCATTCACTCCTTATATATACCCGAATGGAAGGGTCATATTATCGTTCAAGCGCCTTCACTTCAAAAAAGATACTGTCTAAGTATTTTCCTCGGGTTGACTTATAATACTTACTCCTCCCTTTTGCGTTTCATCTTATTCTGTGTGCCTACAATTATAGTCTCATTCTCATCCATAGACAAAATCATGTCTTTCATTTTCGCAAAATTTACCAGCTGAGAGGCAGAGTAATTAAGAGTGATCCCGCGAACTTTGCAAACTGTCTTGCTCTCACCTGTCAAGGAATTAATTGTTCTTTACGCATAATTTTTCGGGTCTGCACAGACCACCTCCGAAATGATTTCATTGGGTTTCAATTCAGATGTCATCTGGCCCAAATTGTCCACCGTTCAACTAGCGCAGGTTCGTCTGTCGGGTGTATAAATGACACATAATCGTCGCAATAGATGGTCCTGTCCTGTAATCTGTGCAGGTAAGTATACAGGTGAATTCTCACACCTGCTGTCACAAAGGCGCCGATGACCTCATTGGTATGACGTAGGCTCGGCACGCTTTCTTCTGAGGAAAACTGCCAGGAAATCCAGACCACATCGTCACTAGCAAACATCATGTTCTGGACTTCTATTCCCGGCGTCGCCAGAAATCGGTACAGTCAATGGGGATCTGAAATTAATTTTAGTAGTGTGCGATTGCTTCTCTCTGTCAGCTTTCCCCACATGGAGTTGAGGCAGAGTTTTGCCTGACCTCGTTTTGCCGCGTTATATCGGATCGAGTCTCTGTTCAGTTGGATGCCTTCGCTCTGATAGAGCTGGCGAATGTATAGGTCTTCATCGTCGGGGGTTCGAACCCAGCTAGGATGACCACTAGCCTCTGGTTTGAGTTTTAGAAACGTGTTTATATATTCTACAAAAGGCCGTCATATCCAGTGTGTGGATTATATTGCGTGACTTCGTACTGGTATACTTCTTGAATTTCTAAAATTTTGTATCCTTTGTTAACAGCCAATCGCACTTCATCTATGACCCACGTGCCATCTAGACATCTTTCAGCATCACTGAAATGCTAGCATTCTCTATGTTCTGTTCTAAGACATACGATCGACACAGACAGAATAACAGCTTCTTGTTGTGTCGAAATGGAAGGACAGGGTGATAGAGGTCCTTCGGTGGCACAGTAGTAAATTTCATTAGTCCATCCATCTTTAGACAAGCCTCCTTATCAGCACTTGCGTCACCAATATGAATGACAGGGTGAACTATGGGGAATTTGAAATCCTAACAAATGTATGATATAAACTCATTACATCGCAATACTGGACAGATTTCTCCCCCTCCCGTATCTTATAGTGGAGCCGCATGGCTTCAGTTCGACCCCCATACACAGCATCTCGGGTGATCAGGGACGCATGCTTGACAATGGGTCGCACTAGCAATTCAGGTTTCTGCTCCACTAACTTAGCTTCGTCAAACTTACATTCCCATTGAATTTTAGCTTGGTATCCTGCCCGCTTTATTTGTTCGATCCTCGACAGCGTCTGTTCATAGCGTCCGGCCAGTGTCTCTCCACTGACTGTTTTCACGTCTCGGAAAGGCTGGCATGTACAGCCATGATAATAGCATCCCAGAAATTCATATATAGTTCGGGTCTCTGCACAGTAAGAGTCTACACTGTAATGCGACCATTCAGGAAGTCTGTATTCGCGTCCATTACTGGCATGCTGTATCTGACAACGGTCCGTCTGTTCCATATGCAAAAGCCACATTAGGGCTTTATTGCTATATCTGTTATTGGCGCTATAACCTCCAGGCGGAAGCCATCAAGTGGTCTTTGGTTTGAGGAATGATTCGTATGATACGTGGTAAGACAACCTAACCAATACATCAGTCAAGGATCGGCGCTCCCAGACGTTTCCTCCTTCACGTCTAAATAACTATACCAAGACGTACGGAGGCACTTTTATATCGTCGGATATTATAAAAATAAACATTACCAATCACTACGATGCCTTAGGTTAACGTGTAACGCTGGACGGAGCTGCTCGCTCCAATGGCCAGACTTGCACGCTACCAAAGTCCAGACACCATGACATTTACCCTTGACATACCACCACCAAATCGTACCATAAGACTATAACGCTGTCAGATATTTATAAAACATATCCATTACCAATCACTATGGTGTCTTAGGTTAAGGGGTATAGGCAGGCAGAGCCCAAAACTGCCTTGGGGCCTAACTACACCATACACATATACATGTTTCGACTCCCTTCTTCTATGCCTTCGTCACGGTGGTACAAGGGGCTTAGCTGCAGGGTACAAAGGTCTGAGTGGGATATAAGTAAGGTCTAACTACTTAACTGCAGGGTACAAAGGTCTGAGTGGGATATAAGTAGGGTCTAACTACTGTCAAGAATCATTACTCTCTTTACACGGTTTGTCGGAAGTCATATTATGAATACATATTTGTAACGGATAACCTAAATGTAGCCGTCGCCCCCTTGTCGTTGATTTGTGGCAAGAAACCGATCCCTAAATGGCATAGAAGCGGTAATTTCTGCAAACATACTGGACGGCTTTCTCGACAAATAGTTCCACCTTTCGCCGCCAGGATCTCTGACGTCTTTTCCGACGTGGAGGCACTTGGTGACGAATGTGGGAACCACAAAGAACTTGGCCAGAATGCAGCGTCGCCCAACAATAAGGCTCTCCTGACTGGTCTTTTGTTTGTGCCTAAATGGCCTAAGAATTATATACCAATGAATGAACCTAAATGTCGACCCGGTATAAACGTATTTCATCACTTAGCGTGAGTCATGTTTCGAGCTCATATTCTGCACAGATAGGCTGTGGGTACAGCGCAAATACGCGAACATTTTCTGTTGGCGCAACTCATGTTCGGAACTTTTATGGAGGAACGATCAGATGCATGTAAAGCTCTAATACACTTACTTCATAACTTTTAGAGAATCATGTTTCGAGTTCATATTCAGTACAGATACGTTGTAAGTGGAGTGCAAGTACACGAATTTCTTAATTTGGCCCAAGTAATTTTTAGACCCATATTCATCACAGATAAGATGTATGTCGAATGGCAATACGCCAATATCATCATCAGGATTGAGTCATGTTTCAAGGCCTTCATCTTCACAGATATGATGTATGTCAAGCGCCAAAACCCGTCTTCCTTGAGTTGAGGAAAGTCAAATTTGTAGCCCATATTCAACACCGTTAAGCTGCAAGTTTGTTCGTAATTATATGTGTAGATAAGACGTAACTCGAGCACCAATCCTCGAAATAATTTTTTGAAGGAAATCATTTATTAAACTAATATTCAGTACAGATAGCATGCAAGTCAAGAGACAATACACTTATTTCTACAATGGCTGGAGTTATGTATCAAGTTCATATTCAGCAGAGAGAGAGAGTGACAGTTCGAGCGAATGAACTCTTATTAGCTGATTTGCGGTAAGTCAGTTTTGTAGCAAATAGATCATCTGCATTTAGAATTACAATACGTGAATTTTATTACTTGCAGTGAATCATATTTTCAGCTCTCATTTATAACATATCGAGCTCCAATAACTTCTTTCTTGAGTTGGAGCAAGTCATATTTGGAGCCCATTTTCTGCACAGTTAATGTGAATGACGAAATCAAATATACGAACTACATTGCTTTTAGGACGTCATGTTGCGAGACAATTTTCTGCACAGATTGGTGTATGATGAGTGCCAATGCACTTAGAGCGAGTCAATGCACTTAGAGCGGGCCAATGCACTTAGAGTGAGTCTGTAGGTCGAAGGACTATACACGAATACATTCATTTGTCACGTCAGGTTGGTGCCCTATAAAAGGAGAGAGAGGGTGCTTATCGAGAGCAATTATACGAATTTCATCATTTGGCGCGAATGTTGTTTGGAGTCCATATTTAGCACAGATAGGCTGGAGTATGAGCACGAAGGTACAAATAATTTGAATTAGCAAAAGTCATGTTTAGAGTTTTTTATCAACACAGTTAACCTTCATGTCCAGTGTCATGCAGTGTTTTATTAAAAAGGAGATGGTTAAAGCCGCAGGATTCGAACCTAAAGTCTTTCAATTATGAGTCTTATATCTTACCCCTTTATCCACCTCTTTCGAGTGTCGTATAAATGTTACAGTTTAAAGCCATGTAACCTGGTGGTACTATTCAAACAGTAAATGTTTAAGTGAAGTTTAAATAACACGCGTGCCGCCATATTTAAAATTAGCCGCCTTATTCGCATAACAAATTAAAGTTATGTTTAAATAGCGCACGTATCCGCAATATTGTAAAAAAATTAATAATGACGCAACATCACGCGACAATAATAAATATTCAAATAATAATGAGTTAGGTTTAAATTGCCGCTTTAGCCGACATATTGCCTCAAATTCAAAATATCGGTTGCGACAAACTGTCTAGAGAATTTGTTTACATTCGCCTACCATAAGAAGGCCACTGTTAGGTTTCAAAATAATAACAAGTTAAAGATAGGTTTAAAATTACTGCGCGTGTCCGTCATATTGCCTCAAATTCAAAATGGCGGTGCCAACAAGCTGTCTAGATGGTTTGTTTACATCTGCCTACCATAACAAAGTTAACTGTTACGTTTCAAAATAATAACAAGTTAAAGTTGGGTTTCAAATTGCCGCTCGTCACCATGTTAGCAAAAATTTAAAATGGCGGTAGCGCCTAAATCCTAAATAATAACAAAGTTTAAAATTACAGCTCTAGCCGCCATATTACTTCAAATTCAAAATGGCGAATTTGTTTACCATAACAAGATCAATTACGGAGTCACACTGTCTACCTCATTATCTACACCGAATCGCCTATAGGTTAAGCACGGCGTCACACTGTCTACCTCACTGTTTACATCGCATCGCCTAAGGCTGTATACATCACGTGACAATAACAAAGTTTCAAAATAATAACAAAATTTAAAATTAGGTTAAACTGAAAGGTCATTCACCCTCCGCCATCTTTGTTGACATCGCATCGCCTGGGGTGTTTACATCACGTGACAATAACAAAATTTCAAAATAATAACAAAGATTAAAGTTAGGTTATGAGGGAATGTAATTCATCCCACCGCAGTCTTTGTTGATATTACGTGATCGCCTAAAGATCTAAAGAAGTTTGGGGAGGGTTAGGTTTGTAAATAATAAGAAGTCAAAGTTAGGTTTATCCCAAGCGCCATACTGTCTGGGGCAATGTTTACCGCCTGAAGGCAAGGGGAAAGAGAGGAAGGTTAGGTTTCTTTACTGTGACGTCACTAGAAGGAGCTCAAGGTTAGGTTCAAGAGGTCACTGACCCGGCCAAAGTGGCACTCTTACTACTAACGTCAGTTCTGTACTGTTTTCTTAATTGTTTGCTGACGTTCACTTTCTGAATTTTGTCGTGCAGAAAAAGCGATTTCTGCACATCGCTCCATTTGTCTATAGGAAATATATAGAAAAATTTCGTGTGTTTGTAGATTAGTATTCGTGTTACGATTTTAAGTATAAAGATCGTATCTCCCTGGTTGATTGGTGCAAACATGCTAATTGGAGACATCGGGCTTTATATTTTACTGTACGGTTCAGACTGAATTCTGAACCAGAGTTTCCATATTCTGGTCCTGTGTTTGTGCAGGTTAACCTTACTTTTTCACTTATACTTGCTTATCCGTTAATGACAAGTGTAAACATGCTTCTTCGAAAACTCAGGGTTTAAGGAAACGACACTACTGTACTTGTTTCTTATGTGTTTGCTGATGTTCATTTTCTGCATTTTGGCGAACTGAAAATGCGATTTCTGCACATCGCTCGATTTGCCTGTAGGAAATATACATGAATTAATTTCTGATGTTTGGAAGTTAGTAACTGTGTTGCGATCTGAAATATATACAAAGCATGCATTTTCAAAGGTCGGTTAAATCAGTCATGCTTATTTGAAACATGGTCTTTTATATTTAAATGTGTGGTTTGGTGTGAATTCTGATTCGCATTTAGTGTATTCCGGTCATAAGCTTTTGCAGTTTAAGATTTCCTTTTCACTTATAAGTGCTTACCTCCCTAATGACATCCTGCCTATAACTTAAAGTTTATGGGAATGTCAGTTCTATACTCGTTTCTCAAGTGTTTGCTTACGTTCATTTACTAAACTTCGGAGAGCTGAATATGGGATGTTTGTCTATAGAAAGCATATACTTAACAAATTCTGATGTTTGGAAATTAGTATTCGTTTAGTGATCGAAAATATATGCAAGTCACCTATTATGCCAGAGTGTTTGGCGCATAAATGTTTATTTGAAACATCCGCCTTTATATTTAAATGCAGGTATGGTTTAGAGTGAATTCTGATTCTCAGTTTCCATATTCTGGTCCTGTGTTTTTAGTTTAACATTTCTTTTTCGCTTATACCATCTTATCACCTAATGACACTTGTAAACATGCCTATTCGAAAACTCGGGGTGAAACATTACTTCTGTACTTGTTTCTTATATATTTGCTAATATTAATTTTCTGCATTTTGGCAAGCTGAAAATGTGATTTCCGCACATCACACCAATTGCCTGTAGAAGGTATATACTAAACAATTTCGGCAGTTTGTAAATAAGTATTTTTGTTGCAATCTGAAATATAGAGAAGGCCTACAGTGTGATTAGTGCAAATATCCTTATTGCATACATCGGCGTTTATATTTAAATGTACGGTTCAGAGTGAATTCTCAGGTTCCATATTTTGGTCCTGTGTTTTTGTAGTTTAAGATTACTTTATTCCTTATAAGTTCTTAGCCACTAATGACAAGTATAAGCATGCCTGCTCGAAAACTCGAAGCTTAAGGAAACGTCAGTTCTGTAATTCATTTTGTGGCCTTGCATTGCTTTGCACTGGCATTCGACATACCTCTTATCTATTCTGAACTTGCGCCAAATCAAGAAATTAGTGTATTTACGCTTGGCTTACTGTCTATCTGTATTGAATAAGGACTAGAAACATGACTCGTAAATAGAGATGAAATAATTGTCTTAGAGCTTGACATGCAACTCATCGGTAACCAAACAGCCTCCGTACATGAGTTCGACCAACTGAAGATGTTCGTGTATTAACGCTCGAAATACAGCCTATTAGTTCAGTATAAGAGCTCGACACACGTCTGGCGCTAAATAATGAAATACGTGTACACGGGACCGACATTCATTCATTCATTAGTATATTCATTCATTAATTCATTCATTCATTAGTATATAGCTCTAAGGCCAATTAGGCATGAACAATAGCCCAGACGGGAGACCGTTACGGATCTGGTACATTGCATCCTGGGCAAGTTCTTAGTAGTTCCCACTTTCGTTGCCAGGTGCCTCTACGTCTGCAAAGACGCCAGAGAACCTAGCGGCAAAAGGTGGAACTATTTATCGAAAGATTGTCACGTAATTTTGCAGAAATGACCGCTTCCTCTCCATTTATGTATATGTTTCTTGACACAAATCGACAAGGGATCGACGATGACATTGAGGTTATGTTAGGAATATGTGTTCAAAACATGCCTTGCTTTAAATGACTATTGATGTTCGACCTACAGATTATCTAAACTACATTTGGTTTCGTAATATGAATTGCGTCAACTGAAAAAATTCGTGAATTGGCGCTCGAACTACAGTCTAACTTTGCAGAAATAGATCGAGAATTATTACTTGAGCCAACTTAATAAGATCCATTCTGACGCTCGACATGAAGCTTTATTGTGTTGATAAATGACTCTAAACATACATGCGATCGACATGCAGCCAAGGTGTACTGAAAAAGTGACTAAAACGTAACTTGCACCAACCAAAGCAATCCTGTGCTGAAAATGGTCTTGAAACGTATCGCGCCCAAAAGTGTTGAAATCTGTTTAATGGCAATCTATCTACAACCAAACTGGATTTGTCAGGATCGAGACTTTCGCAATTGAAGAAATTCGTATAATTACGAACAACCTGCCCCTAAACTGTACCGAATGTAGGCTACAAACATGATTTAATCCACTTCAAAGAGTTCGTCTTTTGGCACTTGGCATTCCGCCTAGCTGTGACAAACCCTGTTAAAATGACTCAATGCATGTGACGAAATTCGTGTATTGACATTCGACATACATATAATCTGTTCTGAATATGGGTTTAAACATAACTTGTGCCAAATCAAGATATTCGTTTATTTACATTTCTTTATTTACATGACTCGTGAATAGTGACGAAGTAAGTGTCTTAAGGCTTACCATGCAAATCATCCCAACGTGAGTTCGGCGAACTGAACCTGTTCTTAAATCAACGCTCGAAATACAGCCTATTTGTCCAGTATATGATCTCGATACCCGACTCGCGCTAAGTAATGGAATACGTGTATACGGGACTGAAATTTAGATTTATTCATTACTAGATAGCTCTATGGCCTGTAAGACAAGAACAAAAGCCCAAGGCATGAGAATGTTACGGATCTGGTACACTGCATACTGGGCAATTGCTTAGTGGTTCCACCTTTAGTCGCCAAGTGCCTCTACGTCTGCAAAGATGCCAGAGATCCTAGCGGCAAAAGGTGGAACTATTTGTCGAAAAGTTTGTTGGGTATTATTGCAGAAATGACCGCTTCCTCGCCATTTATGTAAATGTTTCTTGCCACAAATCTACGACAAGTGACAGACGGTAGCATTGATGTTATCAGCTAGGAATTTGTTTTCAAAACAAGACTTGCAACAACACATGATAAAAGAGTATTTAAACTAGACAAGGTTTTCTGTGCTACCTTTGATTTCGTAATGTGAATTGCGCCAACTGAAGAAAATCGTATATTGGCGATCGAACTACAGTATATCTTTGAGAAAATGATCGAGAATAATGACTTGAGCCAACTTAATAAGATCCTATTTGACGCTCGTCTTGAAACTTTACTGTGTAGATAAATGACTCCAAACATATATGCGTTCGGTATGCAACCAAGGTGTACTGAATTAGTGACTAAAACGTGACTTGCACCAAATGAAGGAATTCTGTGCTGAAAATGGTCACTAAATGTTTCGCGCTAAAAGTGTTGAAATCTGTTTAATGGCAATCTAACTAAAACCAAACTGCATAGAAAATTTGTCGGGATCAAGACTTTGGCAAGTGATGAAATTCCTACAATTACGAACAACTTGCACGTTAACTGTGCTGAATATGGGCTACAAATATGATTTAATCCACCTAAAAGAGTTCGTCTGTTGGCACTTGACATTCCGCCTAGCTGTGAAAATCCCTTGTGACTTGTACAAACTGAAGCAATTCTGGGCTGTAAATGTACTCGAAACGTTTCGCGCTAAAAGTGTTGAAATCTGTTTAATGGGAATCTAACTACAACCAAACTGCATAGAAAAATGTTGGGATTAAGACTTTGGAAAGTGATGAAATTCGTATAATTACGAACAACTTGCACTTTAACTGTGCTGAATATGGGCTACAAACATAATTTAATTCACCTCAAATAGTTCGTCTTTTGGCACTTGACATTCCGAGTAGCTGTGACAAAGCCTGTTAAAATGACTCACTGCAAGTGACGAAGTTCGTGTATTTGCATTTGACATACATCTTATCTGTTCTGAATATGGGTTTAAACATCACTTGCGCCAAATCAAGATATTCGTTTATTTACGTTCGGCTCACTGTCTAATTGTACTTAATATGAACTGGAAACATGACTCGCGAATAGTGATGAAGTAAGTGTCTTAAAGCTTGACATGTAACTCATCGGTAATTAAAACAGTTTCCGAACGTGAGTTCGGCGAACTGAACATGTTCGTGTATCAAAGCTCGAAATACGGACTATTTGTTCAGTATATGAGCTCGATACACGACTCGCGCTAAGTAATGAAATAGGTGTATACGGGACTGACATTCAGATTTATTCATTACTGTATATCTCTATGGCGAGTAAGGCAAGAACCAAAGCCCACGACACGATTCCGTTATGGATCTCGTACACTGGACACTGGTCTATTTCTTAGTGGTTCCAACTTTCGTCTTAAGGAGCCTCTACGTCTGCAAAGACGCCAGAGATCCTAGCAGCAAAAGGTGGAACTATTTGTCGAAAAGTCTGTTCGGTAAATTTTCAGAAATGATCGGTTCTTCGCCATGTATGTAAATGTTTCTTGCCACAATTCTACGACAAGTTACAGACGGGGTCATTGAGGTTATCAGTTATGAATATGTTTTGAAAACAAGACTCAATAACCCATGATATAAGAGTATTGGAGTTCGACCTACAGAGTGCTACCTTTGATTTCGTAATGTGAATTGCGCCATCTAAAGAAATTCGTATACTGGCGGTCGAACTACAGTATATCTTTGCAGAAAATGATCGAGAATTATGACTTGAGCCAAATTAATAAGATCCTTTGTGACGCTCGACTTGAAGCTTTATTGTGTTGATAAATGACTAAACATAAATGCGCTCGGCATGCAGCCAAGGTGTACTGAATAAGTGACTAAAACGTGACTTGCACCAACTAAAGGAACTCTGTGCCGAAAAAGTTCTCGAAACGTTTCGCGCTAAAATGATGCAATCTGTTTATTGACAAACTATCTATAACCAAACTGCATAGAAAATTGTCAGTATCAGGACTTCTAACAAGTGATAATTAGGAACTACTTGCACCTTAACTGAGTTGAATATGGACTAAAAATATTATTTAATGCACCTCAAAGAGTGCGAGTTTGCGCTTGACATAGAGCTATTCAGTTAAAATTCTGTTAACATGACTCACTGCAAATGATGAAATTCGTGCATTGGCATTCGATATACTTCTTATCTGTTCTGAAAATGGGTTTAAACATAACGTGCTCTTAATCAAGAAATTTGTGTGTTTTTGCTTGCCTTACTGTCTGTGTATTGAATATAAACTGGAAAAATGACTTGCGAATTGAGATGAAATAATTGTCTTAGAGCTAGACATGCAACTCATCGGTAAAAAAAACAGCCCCGGTACATGAGTTCGGCCAACTGAAGATGTTCGTGTATTAACGCTCGAAGTACAGCCTATTTGTTCAGAATATGAGCTCGATACACGTCTCGCGCTGAGTAATGAAATACGTGTATACGGGACCGACATTTAGGTTCATTGATTAGTATATACCTGTAAGGCCATTTCTGCATGAAGAATAGTCCAGACCGGAGACCGTTACGGATCTAGGACACTGCAGCCTGGGCAAGTTCTTAGTGGTACCCACTTTCGTCGCCAGGTGCCTCTACGTCTACAAAGACGCCAGAGAACCTAGCGGCAAAAGGTGGAACTATTTGTAGAATGTTTGTCATTTAATTTTGCAGAAATGACCGCTTCCTCGCCATTTATGTATGTTTCTTGCTACAAACCTACGACAAGTGATCGACGGTGACATTGAGGTGATGTTAGGAATATGTGTTCAAAACATGCCTTGCGCAAACAATGTTAAAAGACTATTGATGTTCGACCTAAAGGCTATCTATACTACAAACGATTTCGTAACATGAATTGCGCCAACTGAAGAAATTCGTGTATTCGTGCTCGAACTGCAGTCTAATTTTTCCAAAAAATTTTGAGAAATTATGACGAGCCAACTTAATAAGTTCCTTTCTGACGCACGATATGAAGCTTTATTGTGTTGATAAATGACTCTGAAAATATATGCGCTCGACATGCAGCATAGCTGTACTGAATAAGTGACTAAACGTGACTTGTACAAACTGAAGCAATTCTGGGCTGTAAATGTACTCGAAACGTTTCGCGCTAAAAGTGTTGAAATCTGTTTAAGGGCAATCTAATTACAACCAAACTGCATAGAAAACTGTTGGGATTAAGACTTTGGAAAGTGATGAAATTCGTATAATTACTTACAACTTGCACCTTAAGTGTGCTGAATATGGGCTACAAACATAATTTAATTCACCTCAAATAGTTCGTCTTTTGGCACTTGACATTCCGCGTAGCTGTGACAAAGCCTGTTAAAATGACTCACTGCAAGTGACGAAGTTCGTATATTGTCATTCGACATACATCTTATCTGTTCTTAATATGGGTTTAAACATAACTTGCTCAAAATCAAGATATTCGTGTATTTATGTTCGGCTCACTGTCTAATTGTACTTAATATGAACTGATAAGTTGACTCGCGAATAGTAATGAAGTGACTTAGGGCTTGAAATGCAACTCATCGGTAATCAAAACAGTCTCCGAACGTGAGTTCGGCGAACTGAACATGTTCATGTATCAACTCTCGAAATACGGACTTTTTGTTCAGTATATGAGCTCGATACACGACTCGCTCTAAGTAATTGTTTACGAGTATATGGGACTGATATTTAGATTTAATCATTACTAGATAGCTCTATGGCGAGTAAGGCAAGAACAAAAGCCCACGAAACGATACAGTTATGGATCTGGTACACTGCACCCAGGGAAATTTCTTAGTGGTTCCAACTTTCGTCCTCAGGAGCCTCTACGTCTGCAAAGACGTCAAAGATCCTAGCGGCAAAATGTGGAACTATTTGTCGAAAATTCTGTTCGGTAATTTTGCAGAAATGAGCGCTTCCTCGCCATTTATGTGAATGTTTCTTGCCAAAAATCTTCGACAAGTGACAGACGGTGACTTTGAGGTTATCAGTTAGGAATATGTTTTCAAAACAAGACTTGCAACAAACCAATATAAAAGAGTATTGAAGTTCGACCTGCAGATTATCTGTGCTACCTATGATTACGTAAAGTGAATTGCGCCAACTGAAGAAATTAGTGTATTGTCTATCGAACTACAGTATATCTTTGCAGAAAATGATCGAGAATTATGACTTGAGTGAACTTAATAAGATTCTTTTTGACGCTCGACATGAAGCTATATTGTGTTGATAAATGACTCTAAACATATAAGCGCTCGGCATGCAGCCAAGCTGTACTGAATATGAGACTAAAACGTGACTTGCACCAACTGAAGCAATTCTGTGCTGAAAATGGTCTGGAAACTTTTCGCGCTAGAAGTGTTTAAATCTGTTTAATGGCAATATATCTTCAACTAAACTGCATAGAAAATTGTCAATTTGACAAGTGATGAAATTTATTTAATTGCAAACTATTTGCACCTTATCTATACTGAATATGGGCTACAAATATGATTTAATACCCTTCAAAGCATACATGTTAAGCGCTTGACATACAGCCATTCTGTGACAAAGCCTGTTAACATGCCTCAATGGAAGTGATGAAAATCGTGTATTGGCATTCGAAATACAACTTATTTGTTCTGAATATGGGTTTAAACACAACTTGCGCCAAATCAAGGAATTTGTATGTTTACGCATCGCTTACTGTCTATATGTATTGTATATGGACTGGAAACATGATTCGCGAACAGAGATGAAGTAATTGTCTTAGATCTTGACATGCGACTGATCGGTAATCAAAACAGTCTCCGTACATGTGTTCGGCCAACTGACGATGTTCGTGTATTAACGCTCGAAAAACAGCTTACCTGTTCTGAATATGGGTTTAAACATAACTTGCGCCAAATCAAGTTATTCGTGTATTTACGTTCGGCTCACTGTCTAATTGTACTTAATATGAACTGGAAACTTGACTTGCGAATAGTGATGAAATAAGTGTCTAAATGCTTGACATCGGTAATTAAAACAGTCTCCGAACGTGAGTTCGTTGAACTGAACATGTTCGTGTATCAACGCTCGAAATAAAGACTATTTGTTCAGTATATGAGCTCGATACACGACTCGCGCTAAGTAATGGTTTACATGTATATGGGACTGACATTTAAAAATATTCATTACTATATAGCTCTATGGCGAGTAAGGCAAGAACAAATGCACACGACACGATAAAGTTAGGGATGTGGTACACTGCACACAGGGAAATTTCTTAGTGGTTTCAACTTTCGCCTTCAGGTGGCTCTGCGTTTGCAAAGAAGCCAAAGATCCTAGCGGCAAATGTGGAACTATTTGTCGAAAAGTCTGTTCTGTAATTTTGCAGGAATGAGCACTTCCTCGCTATTTATTTAGATGTTTCTTGCCACAAATTTAAGACAAGTGAAAGACGATGATATTGAGGTTGTCAGTTAGGAATATGTTTTCAAAACAAGACTTGCGACATCCTATGATAAAAGAGTTTTGAAGTTCGACCTACAGGTTATCTGTGCTACCTTTGATTTCGTAAAGTGAATTGACCTAACTGAAAAATTTCATGTATTGGCTATCGAACTACAGTATATCTTTGCAGAAAATGATCGAAATTTATGACGAGCCAACTTAATAAGATCCTTTGTGACGCTCAACATGAAGCTTTATTGTGTTGATAAATGACTAAACATATATGAGCTCGGCATGCAGTCAAGCTGTACTGAGTAAGTGACTAACACGAGACTTGCACCAACTGAAGCAATTCGGTGCTGAAAATGGCCTCGAAACATTTCGCTCTAAAAGTGATGAAATCTGTTTAATGGCAATCTATCTAAAACCAAATTACATAGAAAATCAGGATCAGGACTTGTGATATGTGATGAATTTCTTATGATTAAGAACTACTTGCACCTTAACTGTGCTGAATATAGGCTAAAAAATGATTTAATGCACCTCAAAGGGTACGTGACAAACGCTTGACATACAGCTATTCTATTACAAAGCCTGTTAGCATGACTCACTGCAAGTGATAATATTCGTGTATTGGCATTGACATACATCTTATCTGTTCTGAAAATGTGTTTAACTTAAGTTGCGCCTAATCAAGAAATATGTGTGTTTAAGCTAGGCTTACTGTCTATCTGTATTCAATATGGACTGTGAACATGACTCTCGAATAGAGATAAAATAATTGTCTTGCAGCTTGACATGCAACTCATCGGTAATCAAAACAGCCCCCGTACATGAGTTCTGCCAACTGAATATGTTTGTGTATTAACGCTCGAAATACAGCCTTTTAGTTGAGTATATGAGTTCGTTACACATCTCGCGCTAAGTAATGAAAGACGTGTATTCGAGACCGACATATAGGTTCATTAATTAGTATATAGCTCTAAGGCCAGTTAGGCATGAACAATAGACCAGACAGGAGACCCTTACTGATCTGGTACACTGCATTGTGGGCAAGGTCTTAGTGTTTCCCACTTTCATCGCCAGGTGCCTCTACGTCTGCAAAGACGCCAGGGAACCTAGTGGCAAAAGGTGGAACTATTTGCCGAAAGTTTGTCATGAAATTTTGCAGAAATGAGCGCTTCCTCGCCATTTATGTATCTCTTGCCTCAAATCTACGACAAGGGATCGACGGTGACCTTGAGGTGATGTTAGGAATATGTGTTCAAAACATGCCTTGCGCAACCAATGTAAAAACTTTACGTTTTTCATACCGTGCATCCTTTAAGTGTTATGATAAGGGTTACCAACAGATGTCACTTTCTTTTGTAATATTTCTTTATTTACACGTCTCTTCCCTACATGTTTCAGGCTTTTACCTGCCCATCATCAGGGGTATCCCCAGTTGTTGCTTATTTGTTACCACTTGGTTCATGTAGTGCTTAGCCGTTTGTCCGCGTGCGTCTACGTCTGTGGGCTGTTTCGACACGGTAGTCACCACATCGAAACAGCCCACAGACGTAGACGCACGCGGTCAAACGTCTAAGAACTACACGATCCAAGTGGTAACAAATAAGCAACAGCTTGGGTTACCCCTGATGATGGGCTGGTAAAAGCCCGAAACATGTAGGGAAGAGACGTGTAAATAAAGAAATATTACAAAAGAAAGTGGCATCTGTTGGTAACCCTTATCATAATACAATGTAAGAACTATTGATGTTCGACCTTCAGATTACACTAGACAACAAATTTTGGACGATTGAATGTTACGGTTAACTGAATATACTATCTTTATGTTTTTGGGGCCGCAGAATACGAAAATGACTCTAAAATTCATTTGTTAGCTCTTGTTTTCGAGATAATAGCACTATCATAGTTATATGTA
>Ga0268261_10000348_pt1 | contig 28721 bp, 31 predicted proteins | sample TergutNc150P1_FD_190353 | JGI IMG/M metagenome (GOLD analysis project Ga0268261, IMG submission 190353) | Nasutitermes corniger P1 segment gut microbial community from laboratory colony in Florida, USA - Nc150 P1 (SPAdes) (version 2) | ecosystem: Host-associated > Arthropoda: Insects >... | reverse complement strand
TCAAACCAATAAGTCATATAATATAAAACAATATATGCACACAAGTTTCACGCATATTCCACAAACCACACCAATAGCATATAAAAACAATCGGTGCTACATAGCGTTGCTATCCGCCATATTGAAAATGCCACGCCTCGGACATATCCCCGCATTGTCTTACTTGTAACACACACACAAACAAATCAAGCCAACGGGTATTATTATATGCTCACGAACATACCTTTTTAATATATGCACCCCCACCTTACATTAAATTAAGCACACCTCTAGCAGATAACTGTGAAAACCGGTTTCGTCATCTTGTAACATATGCCACTTATTGTTCGCAATGCCAAGCCTTTCCACGCGCAGTCCTCGTGAAACATCTGTGCCAACTAAGGCCTTCGAACACCGAGGAGTGCAATTTTGCAAACGCAGCAACCTTGAACCCAGCTGTGATAGTTTCTAACACCTACTGCAGGCTACAGCATCATCTTTAAAACAGCAACGATTTTACCTCACATACAGCTCTCCAAACCGATCCACACCACAGGGATATATTCCTTTCTAAAGAAAAACCATACCTATAGTTCGCGACCCACCTGTGGCTCGCGACATACCTGCCGATCCCCAAACTAGAGGTCAAAGTCAAAATAAATGGAGCCTTACCTCCAACGTCCCCCATTCCTTTCTAAAGGAAAACCATACCCGTGGTTCGCGACCCATCTGTGGCTCGCGACAAACCCAACATGCCGATCCCCTACATAGGGGTAAAAGTAAAGATGAACGGAGCCTGACCTCCAACGTCTACCCTACACCTTTTTAATATCTCCACCGCCACCCCTACGCCAATACTACCCATATCCCACCGTTACTACTAGCGTTTATATCCCTCCATTTTGGTACACTGATGAATGAGTAAAAACCATATATGTTTAGAGGAAGAAAGGCCTAAGTCTTACTGTTATAAATAGAGAGGCCCTTATGTCCTTGTTTATCATTCACGAAGATAGAGGGCCTATATTAGACAACAATAGTGACAGACCATATTTTTCAGAAGAAGACACCATCGTTATATCTGGTGAGTAGCTGCATCGAGTGGTTGTTGAACATTATGGATTAACATGCTTAAAATTGTCTAGTAATATTAGTGAATTGTTTTCAGAGTAATTATGGCTCGTGTAATTGAGATAAATGAGGATGAAATGGAAATCCCTAGATATACTATAGATGGAAAAATAAACAGACAGTATAGGCGTTTCAATGCTAAGGGAACACAGCTTATCGTGCGTCTCTTGCCGCCATATGAGAGAGAGGATTCGAACCCTATGTCCCATTTCCTAGCTAGTGAGACAGATATGTTCGAGTAGGCTTTACGAAATTTTAATGATTCTGATATGGTAGGAATTAAAATGAGCAATGAAATTAATGTGCAGGAAAGAAGCTATAAGTATCAGCTTCAGAAGAAAGGACTAGATAACCTCAAATTTGATTTGGTCAGTTTTCGAGAAAGTAGACCAATCGAATGCTAGGTTTAATGCTTTAGATAAACCGGTTATGACCATCCATTCTGTAAAAATGCCCCTCGGCCATGGCCGAACGGCGACTAAGGGTAGGCCGCTTGAGGCCATGGTCCATCTGAAAAGGAGTATCGTCGAAGTTAAAGCGGAAAAAACTGCTTGGCTCATGCCCTAATTATTACTTAATTACTCCATGCAGCAGAGTTCTTCTTGAGAAGCTAAAAAGTAAACTTTGCAGCTAGTCAAGAAATTCCCCACATTTATGGAACCCGAAAGTCACTCGCCATACCCACAAGTGCCCGCCACCTGTCCCTATCCTGAGCCAACTCCATCCAGTCCCCACGACCCCCTCCATCTTCCTGAAGATCCATCTTAATATTATCATCCCATTTATGTGTTGGTCTCCCCAATAGCCTCTTTTCCTCAGGCTTCCCCAACACCCTGTGCACATCTCTATCCTCCCCCAAACGCGCCACATGCCCTACCCATCTCATTCATCTCGATTTTACCACCCGCACAATATTGGGTAAAGAATACAGATCATTCAGCTCCTCCTTTTGCAGCTTTCTCCATTCCCCTCTCACCTCGTTCCTCTTAGGTCCAAATTCTTTCCTGAACACCCTATTTTCAAACACCCTCAAACTTCGTTCCTCCATCAATGTCAGCGACCAGGTTTCACATCGATACAAAACCATGGGCAAAATTATAGTTCTATGTATCTAGATCTTTGAGTTTTTGGATAGCAACCTGGAAGACAATAGATTCTGCATCGAATGACAGCAAGCATTCCCTAACTTCAATCTGCTCTTAATTTCTTCCTGAATAGAATTTTGATCTGTTAACGTCGTTCCCAGATATTTGAACTCTTCCACTCTTTCAATGGAACTATTATGAGTCTTCACACTGTGACCCCGCCCTGCATTCCGATCCCGAAACATAATCTTGTAATTCGTTTTATCAGCATTTACGTCTAGTCCGTTCTCCATAGTAGCAACTACTATAGCTTCCGCATTTTCCTTTACAGTATGTACGCTTCCTCCCAATATGTTAACATCGGCATAAGCCACAAAGTGATGCGTACCATTTAATTTCAAACTATCCTGGTTTGCCTGAACCCTCTTAATGGCATACTCCAAAGGAAAGTTGAAAAGCAATGGCGATAGAGCATCTCGCTGTTTCAAACCATTCCTAATTGGAAACATCTCAGACAAAATCTTACCCACCCGGACTCTGCTGTACGTTTCAATCAGACACATTTTTATTAGCCTTACTAGTTTCTTGGGGATACCAAACTCAATGAGAATATTTTACAAGGCCTCCCTCCTAACTGTTTCATAAGCTTTCTTAAAGTCTATAAAGAGTTGATGCACTGCCTCATTTTTTTCCCATTTTTTCTCAAGTATTTGTTGAATACAGAATGTGATCAGTTGTTGACCTATTGCGTCGAAATCCACATTGATGATCCCCATAATTTCCTCTGCATATGGAATTAACCTTGAGAGCAGGATGTTGGACAAAGTTTTGTATGTAGTTGGCAAAGTGATGTGCCCTTATAGTTATTACACTCTCTTTTATCCCCCTTCTTATGGATAGGTAAAAATACCGACTTCTTCCTCTTTTCAGGCAGTTCCTCCTTATCCCACATAGCAATTATAAGTTTATGAATCGCACCATGAATTATCCTACCACCTGCTTTAATCAATTCCGAAGGTATTTGTTCAATACCTGGTGATTTGTGGCTTTTTATCTTTTCAATAGGCAACTCAAGCTCCAAAGCACTTGGCTCAGACACTAGCGGTTCTGCTGTGTGTATTTCTGCCTGCCTAACCTCACTGACCCCATGTACATTCAATATCTGGGAGAAATAGTTTCTCCACCTCTATATAATGCCTTGGGAGTCCGCAACCAAGTCACCTTTCTCATCCATTACTATCCCTGTTCTAGGCTGATACCCCTTCTTGACGTCATTAATGCCCCTATACAAGTCCCAGATATTCTAGATCTTACTGTTAGTTTCCAGTTCCTCAATTTTACTTTTCAAATATGCCTTCTTTTTGTTCCTGAAATGTCTGCTAGCATCCCGTCTTACCTTGTTCAGAGTATCTACATTGCTTTGGCTACGATCCTATATCCACTGCATTTTAGCCTGCCTCCTCTGATCTAAAATACCTAACATTCCTAATCATACCATGGTGTATGCTGCTTCATTTCATACATACCTAGACTGTCTGTAGCTGACATTTTGTTATTTTCTTTAATGCTCTCCCAAGCCCTATTTATGTCTTCGTCCTCGCTTACGTTCTGTAAAGCTACAAACATGTTTGTAATCTCTATCTGATACTGTTTCCTATCCTCCAGGTCATTTAGCTTCCTCAGATTAAATCTTCCCCATCAAACTTCTGTGCTGCTTGTTTTCTTACTGCCAATCTTTCCCTATGTTTTGCAACCATCGGATAGTGATCAGTGTCACAGTCGGCTCCCCTGAAACTTCGTACGTCTAGTATGCTCGAATGTCAACTCCTATCTATCAATACGCTATCAATCTGGTTATGGGTCTGCTCATCAGGAGAGGTCCAGGTGTACTTATGAATGTTTCGGTGCGGGAACATCGTGCTCTTAACAAGTAGTTTTTTGATGTGGCAAAATTTACTATTCTGACCCCATTATCATTACTATCCTGATGTACACTCTCATTCCCAATTGTCGGTTTGAAAATATTCTCTCTCCCCACTTTTGCATTAAATTCTCCTAATAGAATTTTCATATGATACCTGGGAAAATGATCAAAAATCTGTTCCAATTCCTCGTAAAAACTATCTTTTGAATCATCGCATTTATCCTCACTTGGTGCATGCACATTTAGAACTGTTATTGCACCAGCGCCCTCTCAAAACTATGACACCCTATCGCTAACAAACTCTACTCTCTTAACTGCTGATACGGTTCTATGATGTACAAATAACCCTGTTCCCAACTGATGATTTTCATTTTCTTTCCCATTGAAAAAACTATAATCCTCTGCTTTTACTGTGCCCTTTGTCCCACCTCACCTCCCGCAACCCCACTAAATCTAATTTATATCTAGCCAATTCCCTGGCCGCTGCCGTAAGTGACCCTGCTTTATACAGGCTCCTAACATTCCAAGTACATAGCAGTATGTCCCTATTTTGATTACGGCTGCGTTATACTTCCTCTAGAAACCATCCCCCGGATGTCCGAGCGGGGGAGTAGTTTACCTCCGAATTATTTTGTATCCAGAGGAAGCATCTCGACTTATGGGTAATACTTAACATGTGTTTTTAGGCCAAATTACAATTCATATCGCCAAGGATTTAATGTACGTCCGGTTGTGGATCATTTACTTGCGACGACAGTTATTGATCTGACAAATGGCGGAGGAATCCCTGAGATAATGAGGTTTCAGGAGCATTTCAAAGAATACGTAATTGTCGTTTTCGGGGAATTAAATTGTAAAGATATAGTGTTTGACGGTCAGGTGGAATCCGAAAAGGGAATTAGCCTGCTATATGATGAGGTTTCGAATCATTACCACGTGATTAACCGTGTAACAGGTGCCCTTTCTAGAAAGTATGTGTGCAAAGGCTATAACAAAGGGTGTGAACGTGGCGTGACTCATAATTGTCAAGAGACGTGCAGTTACTGTATATCAGTTCCGCCATATCCATACACTGATGTTCAAATCCCGTGTGAGTCATGTAATAGACATTTTAGGAGTCGCGCATGTTTTGATAAACACAAAACGAACAAGTTGGGAGGAAAGTCTGTATGCGAACAGAAAAGAAACTGTGTCATGTGTAATAAGATCATAACGCGTGAACAGCACGAATGTTTCAAGCCATTCTGTCCAAACTGTCATCAGAAAAAAAGATATTGGTCATTTCTATTATATGCAGCCATTAAAGAACGAACTGCCCCGCAGTTATGACGTCTTATTTGTGTTCTATGGTTTTGAAACCACACAGGATACGACGATTGGAGCCCCATATATTGGAGCCATGCGGCTCCAATATAAGATACGGGAGGAGGGGAGGAATCTCTCCAGCACGGCCTCATAATGAGTCTATATTCCTACATTTGCAAGTATTTCAAGTTTCCCATAGGTCATTCGGTCATTCATGTCGGTGACGCATTTGCTGATAAGCAGGCATGTCTGAAAAAGGATGGTCTGATAAAATGTACGATTGCGCCACCGAAATACCTCTATCACTCCGTCCTGTCATTTCAATACAAGATGTTATCCTCTCTGTGTCGATCGTGTGTCTTAGAACAGAACAGAACTAGCGAATGTCAGCATTTCAGCGATGCTGAAAGATGTCTGGATGGCACGTGGATCATAGATGAAGTGCGACTGGCGGTTAACAAAAGATACAAAATTTTAGAAATTCAAGAACTGTAGCAGTAGAAGTCACGCAATACGATCCAGCCGCGGGTAAAGGAGGCCTATTCGTAGACTACATAAACACGTTTCCTAAATTCAACGCGGAGGCTAGTGGTTATCCTAGCGGGGTTCGAACCCCAGACGATGAAGACATACTTTCGACAATTCTATCACAGCAAAGGAATCCAACTGAACAAAGACTCGATCTTGTATAACGCGGCGAAACGAGGTTAGACGAAACTCTGTCTCAACTCCATGTGGGAAAACTTACGGAGAGAAGCAACAGAACACAGGCCAAATTAATTTCGAATCCCCAAGAACTGTACCGATTTCTAGTTACGCCGGGAATCGAAGTCCTAAACATGATGTTTGCTAGTGATGATGTGGTCTGGATTTCCTGGCAGTTTTCCTCAGAAGAATGCGTGCCAAGCCTACGTCATACCAATGAGGTCATATTCGCCTTTGTCACAGCGGGGGCGAGAATTCGCCTTTTCAGACCATTGGACAAATTACAAGACGACGCTATCTGTATTGATACTGATTCAATCATATTTACACAGCCGAGAGACGAACCCGCGCTTGTTGAAACGGGGGACAATTCGCAGCAGATGACTTTTGAATTGAAACCTAATTAAATCATTTCGGAGGTGGTTTGTGCAGGTCCGAATAACTTTGCGTGTGGTCAACACCACAGGCTAGTCCACCCAGGTAGCCAGGGTTGTGTATCGTCCACACACCCCCACCTCATAAACACGCAGGCAGAGTCGCGAGTGAAGTGGCAGCTGGGGGAGAAAAGCAGTGTGTGGTGTGACACGAATGTAGCAAGCGACCAGCATTAGGCAGCATATACACACGGCGTAGTAGTGTAGCTTGTGCGGGCATAGTGCGTGACAATTGTTACATAACTAAGTGCCGCATAACCACTACATTGGTGACCCCGACATGATGGCGACGCGCATCATGCAAGAAGACGCTGCCACATCGACCCATCCGGAGCAACCGCCCGATTCGACTGGCACCATCAACCGCTTCGGTATTTGAGTCCCGCCATTCTGGCCCGAAAAGCCAGCCGTGTGGTTCGCGCTGCATGGGGGACAGTTCGCTTTGTCGAGTATCACACAAGACGCGACGAAGTTTTATTACGTCATCTCCCACCTTGAAAACAAATACGCAGCAGAGGTGGAGGACGTCATAACAACCCCCTCACACAGGTCGGTACGAGAAAATTAAAGCAGAAGTGATTAGACGTCTGTCAAACTCCGAAGAGCAGCGCGTCCGCCAGGTCTTAATGTACGAGGAGATGGGTGACCAGAGACCGACGCAGTACCTCCGCCACCTCCGGACACTCGCCGACCCGTCTGTGCCGTCAGACATACTACGAACCTTGTTGAAAAATCGCCTGCCGCCGAATATTCAGGCCATAATCATCAGGCAAGGACAGGCTGCCTAGACGATGTGGCCCAGTTGGCGGACAAAATAGCGGAAGTAACACCGTCTCCCTGGATCGCTCCTGTATTGTCATCAAGTGCTTACATATGTACTTTGGCTGTCCGCATTTACGAGCTGACTCGGCAAGTAGCAGCATTTGTCGCGAACGCCTCCCGTCCGCGTTCATCATCGCTGACGCGACCACATGCAAGACGTTCGTCACGCTGTGTGGGACGGTAAACTGCTTTAGACATCTGCTGGTACCACCGCCGTTTTAAAGAGCATGCAAAGAAATGCACCGCGCCCAGCATGTGGCAGCAGGGAAACGTTGACGGCAGTCGCTAGTGGCGGCGAGCAACTGCAACAACTCAGGCAGCCGCCGCTATGTGATGGATCAGCTGACGAATATAAGCTTCCTTGTCGACACCGGCTCCGATCTTTGTGTCTAGCCCCGTTCCCGCCTTCGAGAACGCCGGGCACAGGCTAGTTATGAGTTGTTCGCAGCAAATGGCACTACCGTACATACCTACGGTTTCATAACCCTGCGTTTGGAATTGGGCCTACGACGGAAGTTTTCATGATGTTTTTTCATCGCGGACGTAACCGACCCCATCATCGGCTCTGATTTTCTTTGCTTGTAAACTTTCTCTTCGACACGAGAATCCGACGCCTTATCGACATCACTAAATTCTGTCGATGGCGCCTCGGCAGAAACGTACGGTGGCCACATTGAGTTCCTCGCCAGGAACTCTCGCTATCAAGCCTTGCTTCAAGAGTTTCCGGACATAATTCGTCCTGCTGGTCTTCCCCAGGAACCCCGGCATTCTACAGTCCACCACATTCGCACCACGCCTAGACCACTTGTAACTTCGCGCCCACAGCGGTTAGAACCAGACCGCCTCCGAATCGCGAAATCCGAATTCGAAAAGATGCTCCGAAATGGCACTGCCCGGCGTTCCGACAGCCCCTGGGCTTCGCCTCTCCACCTGGTCTCCAAGAACGAAGACGGATGGAGACCCTGTGGCGACTATCGTGCTCTGAACGCTAGCAATGTCCCCGACAAATATACCGTGCGATACACATTGCCGACTTTGCACACCACCTTTATAGCCGGAATGTTTTCTCCACAATTGATTTGGTGAAAGCATAACACAAAATTCCAGGTCATTCCGACAACCTCGCAAAAGAGGACATTATAACGCCGTTTGGGCTTTATGAATTTTCGTACGTCATTCGCTCTAAGAAAAGCCGCGCAAACAATTCAGCGGTTTATCGACGAGGCACTCCGAGACCTGCACTTCTGTTACGCATATATAGATGACGTGCTAGACACCTCTACCTCGGAGAATGAGCACGAGCAGCACCTGCATACATTGTTTGAGCGCTTCAGCAAGTAAGGTGTCTTGCTGAATCCAACGAAATACGTTTTCGGCGCGAAGGAAATGACGTTCCATGGCTACACCTTTTCAGCTAAAGCTACTCGGCCCTGGAGGAGAAAGTCGCGACGATAAACCGTTTCAAACAGCCTGCCGTATTCAAAGACCTCAGACGTTTCCTTGGGATGCTCAATTTTTACCGGCGGTTCATACCACAAACCGTCAGCATACAAGCGCCACTTCACGATGCGTTAGCTGGTCCCAAGGTCAAAGGATCTCAATCGGTGGACTGGACACCCACCATGGTCCAGGATTTTAAGGATTGCATGGTCAACCTCTCCTGTGCCACGCTTCTGGCTCACCCGGACCCATCTGCAACGTTGGCGTTATTTACAGATACTTCAGATACATCAATTGGCGCCACCTTGTAACAGCGTGTACGCGACGCTTGGCAACCCCTGGCTTTCTACGCGTATAAGCTCAGCCTCTAGCAACAAATGTACAGTCCGTACGACCACGAACTCCTAACAGTTTACGAAGCCAACAAATACTTCCGACATAACTTTGTAAGGCGGTCCCTTTGTCATCTTTACCGATCACAAGCCTCTCATGTATGTTTTCCAGCAACGACGAGATAAATGATCACCACGCCAATTCCGTCACCTGGGTTTTATTGGGCAATACTCGACTGACTTCAGGAATGTTTCAGTTCAGGTGCTGAAGCACATGCTGCATCCTGGTTCGTCTCTTCGGTTAGAACGGGTACACATTCCCGGGACTGACGTCAGCCTGTACTGTGACACATCCACTCCATAACCGCGGCCATTCCTAACCACGCCTTTCAGACGCCAAGATTTTGAAACCCTTCAAGGCCTTATCCACGCCGGGGCCAACGATACCCTCAAATTGGTGTCTCAGCGGTTCGTGTGGCCGGGTGTGGAGGAAGACTGCCGCGCATAAACACGCGCCTGTACACTCTGCCAACGATCTAAGGTCACGTGGCACATGAAGGTCCCACTCGGGAGTTTCAACCTCCCGTCGGCACGTTTCTCCCACGTGCCTGTCGACCTGGTCTGACAGCTGCCTGTTTCTTCTGGCTTCAGGTACTGTCTCAAAGCCATCGATAGATATATACGTTGGCCTGAGGCAGTCCCTCTCCTTGACATCACCGCCGAAGCAGTCACCAAAGCCTTTGTCTCCGTCTGCGTTGCTCGTTTCGGTTGCCCCCAGCAAATCACAGCCGAACAGGGTAGGCAATTCGAGGCCCGTCTTTTCAAGACTGGCTACAAACACCAGCTCTTCTCTAACCCGGACTACAGCGTGACATCCCTCCTCCAATGACATGATCGAGAGACTCCATCGTCAACTGAAAGCCGCCCTAATGTGCCACGCCGATGAACATTGGGCCGAAGCTCTGTCGTTGATCCTGTTGCACTTCGCAGTGCATGGAAGGAGGACTACAAAGTCTCATGAGCCGAACTAGTGTATGGTTCACCCCTGCGGTTACCGGGCGACTTCTTCGCCCCTTCACCCGCCGCATGCACCGACATCACCGACTTCAAGTCCTGACTGAGGACCCACATTGGAAAGCTTCGGTCCGTACCAGCATCCCGGCATGCTGCGCCATCCGCCTTAATTTTCAAGGACCTGGCCACCGCCTCGCATTTCTTTCTACGGCATGGTGCCTTCCGGGGAGCCCTCCAAGCCACGTATGTCGGACCATACAGGGTCCTCCACAGGAGCGAAAAGACCTATACCATAAATGTTCAGGGCGCTGCGAAAACAGTTTCCATTGACCGCCTGAAGCCAGCGAACGTCCTCCACGATGACACAGCCTCCGCTTCATCACCAGCCATTCCATCCAGCCTCACATCTCGTTACGGACGGCAGGTACACTTTCCGGATTACCTGTGGTGCAGCGGTCTAAGCGGGGGAGTGTGGTGAACGCCAGAGTTTAGCCCATCTATGTAGCCAGGGTTGTTTATCGTCCCCACAACCCGACCTCATAAACACGCAGTGTCGCGAGTGATGTGCCAGCTGGGGGAAAAACAGTGTGTGGTGTGACACGAATGTAGCAAGCGGCCAGCATTAGGCAGCGGATACACACGGAGTAGTAGCGTGGCTTGTGCGTGCATAGTGTGTGTCGATTATTACATAACTAAGTACCACATAACCACTAGACGTCCAAAACATTTAATTGCTTGACAGGTGAGAGAAAGACAGTTTGTAAAGTTCGTACGATCACGCTTAATTACAGTGCCTTGCAATAGGTACATTTTGCGAAAATGAAGCATTATTTTGACAATGGATGAGAATGAGACTGTAATTGTAGGCACACAGAATAAAGTTAAATGCAAAACGGGTAGAGGGGGAGTCAACCTGACGATATGATTTATAAAGTCTCTTTGAAGCGACTGCTCTTGAAGGATAATACGTGCCTTCCATTCGGGTATATATGTGGGGACTGAATGCTCACAGATGACATTCATGTCCAGTGACAGGTTTAAATATCCGTTTACCTGTATTATTGGAGGGCACACAGGGTCTGGTAAGTCTACGTTCTGTATACGTTTTCTGCAAAACCTTGACGCACTGTGTACAAAGCCGCATATTCTAGGTGGAATTATCTGGTGTTACAGTGAACAGAGTGCAGTGCCTCAGCCACACATGGCCGTGTTAAGGAAGAACGTACAGTTCACGAGGGTCTACCCGAAAATTTTTAAAACGCACAGGGCCTACCGTGTCTCCTTATTCTTGATGTCCTTTTAAACGAGATGTTTTCACGAGCCGTGTGTGACCTGTTTACAAAGGGAAGTCATCATAGAATCCTCAGTGTAATTCTAAATACCCAGAACTTTTTCACGAAATCCGCACTGCCGTGACATATCACTTAATGCGAAATATTTGGTTGCCTTACAAAACGTTCGCGATAGGAACCAGCTTGCATAACTCACACGACAAGTGCTTCCTGAAGCTAGTGCCAGTCTGTGAGGAGCGCGTCGAGAGACAACTCAGAATCCCGAATGCTATACGATTTTAGATTTTGCCCAGGATACACACGATCTGCTACGGTATTGAACCAATGTCTCCGTCTGAATATCCTACCATTATTTACGCTCGGGTAAAGGATAAAGTGGAAAAAATACAACCATCACCATCTACAAGTATTCAAGACAGCAAAACCTCAATTACGAAAAGCTATCGTTAAAAGCTGTAACACTGAACTCGTGACATCTATTAGAGAATGTGTACTAAATATGCTACGCAACAAACTAAAGTTAACCGCTTGTCAGAAAAATACATTACGAAAGTTCCACTCCGCACGCTCGCAGAGAAACGAGTGTCTATATCGACCAAGAAACGTTTGATAAACCAACAAGGAGGATTACTCGTGCCTTTGCTAAGTGCTATTCTACGCTATATAAACAGTCTTATATTTCCTTCGCGCGGCACTTAACAATGTTACGCAAAATGTGCCTTGTTTCGCTCGAATACTTAAATAAGAATAAGCCCCCTCACAATCACATACAAAGCAGCGAAAATCGCCTTTTCAGCACACAACGCATAATACTAAACGTAAGACTCGTGTAACGAGGAAGAAGGGGCCTAAACACCCGTATGATAAGTGGGTTGCGAAGCGTGGAGAGATTGCGGAAGCCGCTATCGGACGTAGGTCGTCGATAAAGGCGATCGCTGACTTTATAAATGTATTACCTCACACTACTCTAGCACAGAAAGTAGCTATACGAAAAAGAGAGTCAGCAGAGTTCGGTACGCAGACTGTTCAACATCTCACAACGTCGCCACAGCCTGTAGCACTTCCCTCAACCTCTTCTGCGGGAGACGATATATATGAAACAGAGACAATTCCTGTTAGTAATAGAATTGCTGGTGCTACATCTGCTGCTGCCGATGATGATGTATCCGATGTCGTCAGCGAAGGAGAGGTACGCGCATTTGCTAGAAAGTCTTTCGGCGAGATAGCTAACCCATACCTGTCACCATATATTCACAAACGAGGCGTTCACGATGCAGAGTACGGTTTGCGTAAAACAGGTAACCGATTTTTATGGGTAATTCCGATGTAACCGTGGATACAAACAGTGACCCCTTATTATGAATAAGAATTTTAAAGGCACACGAGTCCTCTGGGAGCTACTAACTTGGAAAAGAGTAGATAAAAGACTTGTCAGCGAAGACGACCTTAATCAATATAAGAATATTTTGGACTTGGCCCTCATTTGCGGGGTTACAAAACCGGTGCCCCCATCCAAATCTCCCGCGGAACCAAATTGAGAACCATAATCGCTAAGCTGTTTCCCCAGATAAGACGTCGCGGTATTGAAACATCATTACGTGAAAAGTGGTTCAAGTATTAGACACAGAATGATGACAAGCAGACTACTATGACCCGGCTAAACCGTCTGATTTTCCAACTGTGCAGATACTGCAAATCGCTGTCAGGCAGAGTACGAGTAAACGGACGAGGAATACAGCGCCTGCAGATATTATGTCCCGGCTCTTAAAACAAGATGCATACACGTTGCACAGAGCTGTGCGAAAACGTTCTCATAGCAACCCTATACTGTGAATATCAATAACGTGTGGGAATGTGATCTGGTCGATGACAATGGCATCAGTAAATATAACGACGGCGACATATATCTACTAACAGTAATAGATGTCTTTTCCAAATTCATACACATTATCCCACTATTAACTAAGACGGGTAAAGCTGTCACGACAGCATTTCAATCCATCTTTAAGGACCCCAAATATTTGAAACCTATACGAAGACATCCAGTCTGGGTGCGCACGGTTAGAGGGAAGGAATTCTTAGATAAATTGTTTCAAGGAATTTCCGGGATAAATTATACAAATACTTCACATAAAAGAACACGCACAGATTTATCGACGTACTCCCGCAATTTGTGAAAGGCTACAACGCGACGGTTCACAGTATGACTGGCATGCAGCCAGCACCAGTATCTGATTCTGATATTCTTGCGATATGGAAAAGAATGAACGAGAAACGAAGCCGGATCCCTATTGCACAACCCAAATTTCGCGTGGGGCAGCACGTGCGCATTAGTAAGGAAAAAATTAAATTTCCCAAAGGCGGCGAGCAGAATTACATCACGGAGGACTTTCGAATTATCGAGGTAATTCTTTTGACCCCTCGACCCGTGTACAAACTGGAAGACTTGAATCAAAAGGTAATAGACGGGCAGTTCTTAAATGAGGAGCTAACACCTGTTCGTATCACGAAACGCACAAAGTTTCAGATTGATAAAATTCTGGCTACAAGGGTCAAACGTGGCATTTGGGAGAACCTCGTTTGCTGGAAAGGCTATGGTCCTTAGTTGGATAAATGCAGCTAGTGTGAAGAATATTTAGACAGAAAAGATGGAGTACCCCAAGCACATTTACATTTCACTGTTTAGCAATTCCTCGCGGAAAATACGTCCTGCAAATATGCTCGCCGAGTTTACAATTCAACTGGCACTACGCATAGAGTTGGGTTCGACAGATAATTGCGAGGTCGGGTTATGTGAATTTAGTTGTTCTCCAAAAAGCTGCACACTAAAACCGATTGAATTTGTTGGCGAGACAAAGTCTTGGTCTATTGTGATCTTATTACACAGCAGTTTGTGGGTAACTACTACGTCCGATGTTTGCGGACGTCAATTCATCCGTCAATGTACTGTGACCAAACTTTTAAGAATATCTATTACTTACCGGTCGAAAACCGTACCTTCCATGACATAAGTGTATTGGTAGCGGATCAGAAGGGCATCGCGTATAGAAACCCTACGTCATCGCCCACATCAGTCATTTATAACAATGGATCCCTTGTCTTGTATTACCGGCGACGGGCAAGTAGTGGTCGCAAAGATATCCGGCCCATTTACACAACTCCACCTTTCGTGCACCTGGGACACGGTCTACGCAGCGTTCTGTCAGGTCTATTTCGGACACTTAGACAAATTCTCTTGAACGGTGCCAAGTCTATGGGTACGGAAACGCTCAAAGCTCTTGGACGCAAGGCGTTACTCAAAGAGGCATGATTCTTACAGATGTTGCTGAAAATCCTCAGGCGGAAACCCAAGACAATCTCAAAACACGTGTCTGACTCGACACAGAATATAATGAATAAGATGCGTGGAGGTGGCGGTCGCAAGCGAAAGAGATCATTATCCGCCACGCAAAATTCAGAAAGAGAAAAACTAAACAGGCTTTACCTAGAAAAGTTCGCCAGCGGGCTAGGACTATAAAACGGGATACTTTTTCATAATTTACATCAGTCACGGTATGACCTTGTCTCAGAAGGACCTAGGGATTGTGACCAATGAATTCGATATTTTCTTTCGCAAACCAGTACAACATGTGATCCACGATACGAATGTGGTGGTCTACGAGCCCATGGCATCCATAGATCTGAGTGATCTGGAATTTCTGATACCCGTTAATTACGTCACGTATGTTGACCCCGATATAAAAATGTATATTTGCGCAAATTTACTAAGGCTGATGGAAGTGCTCTGAACGCGCCGGATCACACTGCAGATACAAATAACTTTCTACATTCGATATTTAGTCCATGTACTATTGCCCTCAATGGCGTGAATATAACAGTCTGTTGACCTTTATAACTATAGGGCTTATCTTGAAACGCTTTTATCTTAAGGTTCCGACGCCGCGACATTGCATCTCAGAAACAGCTACTGGTATAAGGGATTAGGCGATATGACGCCCTGTGACCGTATGAAAACAGAGCCAACAAACATTGGATTCATAGACCGCTGAAATCGCCAGAAACAAAGTAAAGAAATTGAAATGTATGGTAGAATACACAGTGATACATGCAATGTTCCGAAATTCTTACTTCCCGGCATCAAGCTGCAGATAAAGTTTACGAAAGCCAAGCCAAGTTTCTACCTGATAAATACTACCGCAGATTCTAAGACTCCTTTTAAATTTCTTGACGCCAGTCTGGCTGTAAGACGCGTCAGGGCAAACCCGCAGATCCCGTTAGCCCACGAAGAAACCTTTAAGACTGATCTCGCCCGTTATAACCTGACGGGAGTCGAACTGAAAACTTCCACAGTCTCTGCCGGGCGCCAGTCACTCTCAACCAACCAGGCTGTCATGGGTCACATACCTAAAGGCTTCTGTTCACTATGATAGCTAACAACGACTTTCTCGGCACCGTCAATACAAACCCCTACAAATTTTGGTCTTCGTACATTCGTGGTGTACATAAATGGTCGGCAGATCCATAGCGAGAGCCTATCAATAGATCCCGGTCATGAGAAAACAAATGTCATTGGATACAAGACTCTATTTGAAGGCTCCGGCATTCACCATTCGAACTCGGGACTTCAGATAACTCACGACATGTACATTAATGCTTACTTCATGTTCTATTAGACCTAAAGCCTAACATGGTCGCATCGGAAGCACATACTTCACCAGTGGAAGGTGACAATATACGCATTGAGTTGACATTTAAGGAAGCACTAAAAGATGCAGTCACGTGTTTATTGTACCAGGAATACGACAATTCCGTCCGCATCGATTCTTTACGAACTGTCGCCACAGACTTCTAAGATGGACACAATTCAGATACCGTGTACCTTAAATAACGTTTAATCATTTCTGGGTGTTTTTCTATCAGATCTGCTACCACATTCTATTACACAAACTAGCACTGTCATAGTTAATACAGATATACGGACACAATCCGAATCACACTGGTTTGCTATTCATCTCGAACCCCGGTCCTCAACAGCATTCTACTTTGACTCCTACGGCTTGTCCCCTCATATTCACGATACCCAATCATTTTTGAGAAGGAATTGTACTGTCCTAAATTATTACATCATACAGCTCCAAGGACCAATGAGTACAGTTTGCGGCAAATATTGCTGTCTGTTTGCCTTGTACATAGAGGCTACACCGGAAACAATAAGTCGGCCTCTTTAATCCCAGTTTCGCCGGTCAGCATGTAGAACATTTCTTCGCATCGGAATTCGGGTGTCTACGCGGGGTACCACGTGGAGACCTATGCTGCACCAGTAGGTATAAAGGGTTAGTTGCCAAGCGCTGTTACCTTATTTGTAAGCTGTACGTCTAGCGAAATTGAGGTTGTTATTGATTATGAATACTTGTCGGGGGCACATGGTGAAGATGTAATCAAGGAGCTTACTGTGGCATCTGAAAAGGTACTCGAAACATTTCGTTTTCTACCCCCTACTCCGTGGACGCCCATGGGTCTGCAAATTCAGTCCTTAATTGAGATGACGGAATTATAGCTTATTCATCATTATTCCAAAACTTAACCGAGGTCACGACAAACTTTGTCCATCTATACGCTAAAGGTACGACCAAATGCAAGTTTCTCTCCAACTTTCTCGCGCGCTCAGTTCAAAATCTATACACATTTGGCTGCCCTTCACGCAAGAGATTCAGAATGACTACCGTTTGGAGTCTGCCCTGTCACAAGTTTCCCGACAAGTGTTGACGCACCACATCGAACATAAAGAATACGTGAAATGCCCCAAGGATAATTCACGCCATACGCCCATTTTTAATTCTGGGGTAAAACTGTAATTACCTCATATCCCAGTCTGATTCAGCTGCATTAAACACGAATAAACTTCTAGCTACGTATCAGTCTACGTCCTCATGTTAGCAAGTAAACGCCGTCTCCCATACGAAGAAGAACCCCGGGGAGTGTTCACCTTCCCCGATGGCGAGACCTGCAGGCCTAAACGCAATGTCGAGACGACGAAATTGACATCTGCTCGTACCCTATAGAGGAGGAAATAAGTCCTACATTAGATCCCAACCGTGCATTGCTTCGTCGTGTATATTTCCCGACGAGAACAAGGGCCGTATGTCTCGGTTGTTTTTACCCAAAAATGGGCTACATGCCAATGGTGGAATTTGGAGAATTGAAGATCGGACCTATTAGACTCACGGAGAAGCAAGTTATGGTGCTGGCCGAATACCTACCGTGCCTCTGTGATGCTTTCTGTGCTAGCACACAATTCTTCAGGTGTCCATGACGAATTCTGGATAATTACGACAGGCATCTACAGGGTTCCCTGGATGTACCTAGGCCAACGTACTCGCATCAGCTTCAGGTTGTCGGATCTGCGCTACCTCAATACCATCATCATATATGCAATTTCCGCCATGGTTTCCGCCGAATACATCGAACCATTACCTCCGTACAGCAAGAATATTTTCTACCCCCAGCTGTACGAAGAACTGAAAACATTAACAATAATGTAAACGATCATGTTACTCTGTAGTTGCTTTTCCTCGTTCTGCAATAAATTTGCTTTCAAATTACGGCATCAGTGTTCTTTTCTATTTCACCAATTCCGCTTTTCCTACCGTCAGAAGGCTCTGATTATTGCCTTACATTCTACTATAAAAGGTACTTGTTCGAACTTCATTTCGAGTAACTCTAATTACATTGTACGTATTAGAAATACCTACAACGTAATTAGAGTCACTTCTGTGGTACACAGTAGAATGATATTGACTAATATAAAAGTGTTTTCTTTTTATATAGCTGAACTTTCCAGTGTTTATGGTATAGAGAGGTCGAACTGCTCTGCTCGTCTTTTACATACCCAAAAGAAACCGAGTCAAAATCTCCAGCCGCCTGCGTTTGCGGAATGACACTCTGTACACTTTCGCCTCGGGTACGGAAACTATAGAAATCGGGTCTGCACTGGATGTACCACTACCGTCGCACTTCCTAAACTTGCACTTTCTTTTCCTGTCGGTGCGAAAGGTGATGACCTCTGTCACCGGCAGCTAAAGTCAAGTTCCGTGTACTGTCAACATTGACGACCTGAGCAGTGGGGTAATTGAGTCTTATTCCGCACACTTTGCAAAAGTATTCTTTTCTAGAGTTCTTGCGTTAGCGGTTCTGAAAGCGTAATTTTTCGGGCCTCCAGACGCCAATTCCTGGGTGTATTCGTCAGAGCCTAGCTCCTTTGTCATGTCACCCAACTTATCTCCACACAACACGACTGGAAGCTGCCCACACTTTTGTATACAAATAACGGAATCTGTATCACAGTATATTGCCCTCTATTTCAGAGCGTCCAGTTATGAGTAGAGTTTAAGGCGCGCTCCGGTCCTTACATAAGCGCCGATAACCTCATTTGTTTGACGCAGGACAGGCATGTTCTCTTCCTCTTCCACGTACTTCCATATTGCTCATACAATTACATCACCGGCGAACAACAACCTGGTCACTTCAGTACCGGGCGTGGCGAGGAAGCGGAAGTGTTCCTGTGAATCGGCGATCATCTTGGAATTGGGCCTGTTGTTTGATTCTATCAATTTGCCCCAGAACAAGCTGAGGCAGAGTTTGGCTAGTCCCCTTTTTGTTACGTTCTTCTGGATATTCGCCTTTGCGAGCTCGATCCCCTCGCTCTCTCTGAAAGACTGAACATATTTATTTTCGTCTTCGGGACTGCACCCAACCCGGATACCCGCTGGCTTCCGCCTTCAACTTCAGAAAGGTGTTGATGTATTGGACAGTGTCCTCCCTCGCTTTTCTGAGGGTCATACTGGGTTACCTCGTACTAGTAAAATTCGTGGATTTTAAGTACGAAGTGACCACGTTTGTCCGCAACCCTCACTTCGTCGACGACCCACGTGCATATTAGTGTCCTCTCCGACACTGTATCGTGATGGCACCGCTCTTGATTGCTGTGTTCTGCGCAGATCTGCACAGGCAGAATAACAGGCGGCCGTTGCACTTGTATGGGATTACAGGATGATACAAATCCTGAGGCAACACCGTGCATCGCACCAGTCATTCTTTCTCTAGCATCGTCGGAATGTCCCCGCAGTCCCGATGGATTGTTTGACGACCGACGGGGAACTTGAAATACTTTCACACCCACGGATAAAAGCCCATAACGTCTACATATTGTATTGTTTCGTCACCCTCTTTTACTCGGTAATGTAGACGCATGGCCTTGGGGCGCCCACCGTACACGGCATCTCTCGTCCTTAGGGGTAGGTGTTCTTCCACTTTCATGTGTTCAAGGAGGTCAAACTCGCACTCCCACTGCACCTTGACCAGATATCCGGCTTGTGTTATGCGTTCTATACGAGAAATGGTGTTCTCGTATCTTTCGGCCAAGGTGTCTCCGCCGAATGCGGTAGGCGTATCCCGGAAAGGTATGCAAGTATGACCATGTTAGTAGCAACCGTTGAAATCGTACATGGCGCGCGTCTCCTCGCAGAGGCCGTCCACACATATACGCGGTAGTTCGGGCAGCCCACAATACTTGCCATTCCTCCCGTGCAGAATCTTGATGCCCTCTTTCCTGTCCACGAGCATCAGCCAGGCGATAGCCTTCTTGTTCTGCTTACGGTAATCAGTGTGGCCTCCGGTAGGAATTACACCTATCCTGTCTGGCTGGCGGAATTTTTTACGAAACGTCTTGTTGCAGGAGGATGCGATAGTCATTCATTCGAGAAACACTTCCGCATTACCAATATATAAAAAGTGTCTGCGGAAGGTACGACATGCCTGTCGCAACACTTTCACATCAGCCTGGCAGTAACGTTCTAATACACGCCTGTTGTCGAAGACTTCGTTCGTCACGTTGTTCTCGTACCATGACAAAAACTAATTTCTCTCAGATTCGCACATCTTATCCACGTCATAGTACGAGATGTCGAGCGGCGGGACCACATAGCTCATGTTTTCGGCTGTATTAAAGAGATGTGGGTATCAAGATTTCTCCGCCGTCAGACCGAATGCCTCTGGCAACGTCCTCATTGGCATGGCTAGATAATTGAGGTTGTCTGACCACGTGACATTCTCTACCTTCAGGCACATTATCTTCTGCCCGTTCATGATGAGGAGCTCGGGCATCAACCTCACCTAGGCGATTCAATACAAAGAGGAGATCGAAGAACTTGGCATTATGGGCAATGACCACGATCCTGTCGGCCCACGGCCTGGACTTTAAAAAGTAAGAAATGAGATCACCGACGGGATCTGTCCAGAAAATGTTTCCTTTTACCACACCTTCGGCAATCCACTTCCACATCAGCGTCGTCCTCACACATACTACAAAACTGCTGAAGGCACACAAGATTTGGCACGTGCTCAAATGAAGTGTTGCCACGCTTCGTGTTCTGTGTGGTTTCAAAATCATAAAATACAAACAACACCTTATCGCTACGAGGGATCCTGTCTGAAAGTGGAGACATATAACACCTATGCCCTAACTCTTTGTTTTTCAGACATTGTGTACAATATCGTTCGATACACTCGTTATTCCGTCCTTCTATATTACCACACTCGCGACTCCTTTTCTTGACCTCACACGCAATCTTACCCGATATTTTCAGATGCTTGTGATTTTCAAAGCATGTGACGTTTCAAAGTGTCTATTGCACTTATCGCAGGGGATCCTTGCGTTGCTCGGGATACATGGGGTAATGGCCGAACAGGCATTGCATGACGCGTCACACCTGTGCTGCGCACATATCTTATACCCTTTATTACACGCAGGGCACATATATCCTATGGCCATGAACGCCGTCAGGTTCGTGATGACGTAATAATGCTGATCGTCGTACAACAGGTTGATCCTCTAAGGTGTAGCTACCTGACCGTCAAACATGATGCTGTCATATCGCAGGCCTGAATACACCACTATCCTATACTGCGACAGATGGCGCTGAAAGGCCTGTAGTTAAGGGATCGCTCCTCATCTACTGAGATCAACGCCCGACACCTGCAACAGCTTGCGGACTTTGGGCAAGATTTTTCACCCTTGCGTGTAGACATTGTCAACGGGATCCTTTGTCACTCTAGCAATGGCAATCACAAACGCGTGCGCCAGTTTCCTTCTGCCTTCTATTCTATTATACTTCATTTGAGATTAGCCAGCGCGGACATGGGTCTTCCCTTCGACGTTTGAGCCGTCCCAAAACCCACATGCATCTTTACAGAATATATGTGAAAAGTGAGTATCCAGAACCTGTTATCTTGCGTTTGATTTTGTCACTTTCTTAAACCCACTTCACGGTACATCCCGTGAAATCTGGCCCCTTCCTCCTTAAACTCAACCCGATGGGCTTGTCCTGTTGATTTCCGCGTTGTGGATGAATATGCCCACCATATCATTAGGATGAAGGTCACGCAACGAATATTCGAAAAGTTTATCCACACTATTAGCAAAATGTCTAGCGGGGTCTCGTGCCACCTCGCTCGCCGGAGGAGGAGCCGTCATCCTCAACGTTAGCTCTCTCCCCTCGGCGTTAAAGCGCCTGTAGTGGCGGGTGACCTCGTCAAGCACGGTAAAGTAACGTGACATTATATACACACAAAACAAAAAACTCACTTTTTTCACACGGCTGTAGCGATGTAAACAGTACAACTGCAGAACCGCGAATAATGTCAGGATGACTCTCCGACCTTTTTATACTCAGACTCATACGTTTAACGAATGATGATTTAACATCTTCGGCACTTTCCATCACACATAAATCATTTCATGGAACCGGAATTGGCAGGTTCTTAAGTTCTATTATAAACGGTTTGTGTAATGAGTCACGACCGGCACGCCCTCGTGTTAGCTCTTTTTTAATAATTCTTCTATCTAAAATTATCACGAACAAACGCTTTGCAAACGGAAATGACTATCGCGTTCGTGGCTTCATCACCCCCTCCTACATATTACTTCTCTAAAAACCCTGAAATTCAGTGCCACATCCACCGCTGAGCAGCGGCTAACGTATTTGTGGGCCTAACACCACAATGTATTAGAACACAGGTTGGCAGTTACCTAACATAGAACCAGACATAATGTTGTTGTTAATGATGGAATGATCGAGATTAACTTCATCATAATATGTGCGAAACTCCTAATACCTATCAGCTCTCGCTAGAACGTGTTTAAAAAGCTTAGAAGTTAGATTTAAATATATCTTTTTATAGTGCTTCTAACAGGAAAGAGTTAATATCCTATTACCCATTTATGATGCAACACCATGATAAAGAAAATACGGATAGTTTCGCACGGCCTCGTAGGTTGTGGTAAAAGTGATGGTATCGAAAGATCGGATACATATACCTATTCGGTCCTGAAATATTATTACATAAATCATAACAAAGAGAGCGTATTCGAGGAATCATATTACGTTGTCTTAAAATGTTATTAAATGAATTTTATAAATAAGATACCAAGGCCTGTAGCCGAACCTAGGGGCGTCCTCGTTGCGACTGGCGGTCACTTACCACAATACTTAGGTTAAGTCCTCAGGAAAAAGATCTCCACCTTAGAGAAACACGTACTTTAGTTTCAGTTCTATGTACCATTAGTATTAGGGTCGGCACCCGCCCACCAATTAATTTTATGGTCAAGACCCCTTTAAAACCATTCTTTCGGGAGTAAGTTATTTCATTCCTTATTTTATCTAATTCTAGGATATTATTAAAATAGGTCTAGTTTAATTTCTTCTGATTTACCCGAGAAGTTTTATGGAATGGCGTCTCATGATTTACCGGACAGAAAGAACACTTCATGGAGACATAGTGCCTGAAGGGAATCTGAACTTTATTTCCGGTAGTGATCACCGCGCCTCAAAATGATTTTCTCTATCAAACCTTTCTGATAAGAGTTAGTTACGTCTGCGAAATAATAATTGTCATGGAAAAGATCAAAATATTTGAAGAAAGGCTTGTTTTGCGTACTATAAATATTTTATTAACCAACGTCTTTAAAACAGTCGTTCGGTATTTTAATTCATATAGATATAAATTTACTCAGAGAATTGATATCAGGTTTTCAAAGTGTTACTTCTTACATCACAACCGCCGCGGTTATAATTATGGACTGAACTTGCAGTTAATTACGGCGGTCTGTCCTCTAGTTACATTGCTACACAATTTTGTAACTACATAATTGAAGTTTTAGTTAATGTGTACGTGCTCTTATTTATGACCCTCATGGTTTGTAAACAATACCTATGAATTAGACAGTGCAACATGACAAAGAAAAATGTAGACAGTTTTGCATAGCCCGCAGGTTATGGTAAACATGTCTGTATCGAAGGATTTGATACGTATACTTTATGGTCCTGAGATAATATTAAAAACGAATCCTTATAGTTGTACCTATTCGAGGAATGGTATTGCGTTATTTGTTTTTTAATGTTAATAAAATGAAATCTAACACTAATACCGAGGCATTGGGCCGTCCCTAAGTTTGTCTGCATTGTGAATGGTAGCCATTCGCCACCCAAAGGCCTCTACTTTTATTTCTTTGTAACGCCACCTTTGCGGTTAGCACTCGCCCACCCTAAAATTGGAGGGTAAGACCAGATAAAATCATTGTTTCTGGAATACATTGTTTCATTTCTCATCTTATTCAGTTCTAAGATATTGTTAAAGTGGGCATATAGTTTAATTTTTAACCTATTTACCTGAGAAGTTTATGAAACCGTGTCACACCATCTGTCGAAATAAAAAACGCTTCACGGAGATAGGTGCCTGAGGACATGCAGGATTTTACTTTCAGTAGTGACGGCCACACCTCTCCATCGGTTTTTTATATTGACTCCTGATAAGAGTACATTATGATAGTAAAAAAATAGTTTTTGCGGGAAAGACTGAAATGCTTGAAAAAAGAATTGCCCAGCGTTAAAAATCCTATAACAACTATCCGGTGATTAAACCCAATCCTCTGCCTGAACGATGTTTTAGAAGTATTGCCCATTCGTGAATAAAGTAAAAGAAATCCGATGCTTCGTTTTTTATATATTAAAATATTAGGTTTTTGGACCATTGCCTCTAAAGTATGTAGTAATATTGAAATAAATGTGTGTTTTGAACGACGGTAACTGGCACTACAATTTACAAATATTCCATTAAACCCACACCTCAGACCACGGGAAGAAGGGTTTTTTATAACACCGGTTTTTGAAACTAAAATTGTGTACCGAGAAAAGATAAACCAAATAATACGGATACAATACAAAAATGAAACTGTTGAAATACACTGTCTTAAGTTCCAGAATACAGACATCAAAATCATGAAATGAGGGCACTTCCGTATTATTACTTATACAATTACAACATCCTCAGTAGAGTTTTTACATCTTTTTACATACAAGAGAATGTAGTATGTTGGAAGATGGAGCATTCACCGAAACTTGTCACAGTAATTCACGGTCATAAAGAATATTTATGCTACAGCGCTGTTGCTACAGTTAGCAAAAATGCAACAGGTTCGACAGCAATCAGAGCTGATTTAATTATTATTAGTCGTGCGGATGTGTTTGTAGCTTGTATGAATCAGAGTTGAGATAACGCGAGTGTGGCTAGCGACGCCATTTAACCTCTAGCACGTGTGAAGAGTCAGTTCCTATGCTGAAGTACGGCAAGCGATCGGCACAGCCCGCAAAACTACACATTCAGCAGGTTCTATAAACACTTTAACAACTCGCTTACACACACGGCAAATTTAAAAAATTCACTTAGATATACAGTAAAGTAGCACAACATATACAAATAACACAAGCTTTTTTACTCAAATAACTTTAACAATGTGAGCAGTACGACTGTTACACGATGTGTGATATTAAGATAACTCTTAAACCTTTATACTCAGAATCACGTGTTTAACAAGTGACAATAGACAGCCAGTAAGGCAAACTGCATATCCTCATATTATATTGCGAATAAATCGTGCAATAATTCAAATTTTGAAAACGTCACATTCTCGCTTCCAACTGTAAACGACCTTGTGTATTAGTAGTTTATAAAACCAAGATAGGCACATCCTCACGTGTGGCTTTTGCAAAATAACGTTCCGTACAGTTATTCGTTTTCTCTACATTAACACGAACGAACGGTCTACTTTCAAAGGCCTACCTTATTTCTTTGGAATATCTTCATTTCAATCGACAACCGCGCAAAAACTTAACTGAAGAGTACATTAAGCAGAACGCCCACATAACCTAAAGCCGTTCCCCAATCAAACAGGGATCCTATTTCTCTATAACATCATCGTTATAATCAACGGTTTCATCAGATAAGACCCTCTAGACAACCGGGAGTGGAAGAGGGGAAGAGGATAGCGGAGTCGAGGTTAACTCCATTTAAGAACCTTCTACACATACGCGTGAGGGGGAGGGGTCCGAATCGGGGTCGGGGTTCGAACCTCCACCTTAATTTTATTTCTCTATGACGCTCACAATGCGGCCGGTAGCCATGTCAACTTTAACCACCACCACAATCCTCTTTCTTTGTGACATCAACGTTACAAGAGACAGTTCACTTAAGATAAAACCCTCTACCCTACCGAGTGAGGAGGGAGGGGAGGTGGTCGGGGGTCGAACGTCCACCTTAATTTCATTTCTTTATGACGTCAGCGATGCGCCCGGAAGCCATGTTAATTTTAACCTTTATCACTATCCTATTCCCTTATTACATCAACGTTACTACAGGCAGTTAATTTAAAAATACCACTATCCTAGAGGTAAGGGGAGGGGAGGAAAAAGGGGCGGCAGCCATTTTGGAACGAAAATGTACCATTACTACTTCCGGCCACCAAACGGCAGAGTGCAGATTGGGTGGGGCAAAAGCTATCCAAAACCAAAGTAACTGAGATTTCAAAAATCGCGAGTGAAGATGATGTTAATTTTTTAACAGAAGGTGCAATTCATCGAGAGTTTGTCCCTGAAGGGCAGAAAGTAAATGCAGAATTCTACGTTGGTGTTTTGGATCGGCTACTGAAGAGAATTCGACGAGTTAGGACGGCCAAATTCCAATCCAGTAAGGGGTTTCTTCCTCAAGATAACTTGCCATCTCATAACGCTGCAATTGTAAATACGTTTCCGGCGAACAGAAAAGTTGCTGTTCTCAACCACCCACGTTAAACGCCAGAACTTGCACGTGCCGACTACTTTCTCTTCCCCAAGTTCAAATTTCTCTTAAAAGGCGGCATTCTCGAAGAGTGGAAGAAATTCAGTGTGTAGTGACAAGGGAGCTTAACAACATTTCAAAAACTGCTTTCCTGGAGGGCAAGAAGAAGTTAAAGTAACGTGCAAACAAATGTATTAATCAAGGAGGAATGTATTTTGAAGAATAAAAATAAATTGTATCCATATAAGAAGTTATCTGTGTTTCATAACGCTTGTCTTAAAACTTTTGTGTCTCAACTTGTATTGGTTTACATATAGCGTCACTCTCTGTTACGTCATATAAATGAAAGTTACGTTATATAAAAATACCATGTGACTATATCGAGTTTCAGTTTAGGTTAACACCTCAAATTGTAGGTAGGTGAGGGGTGGGGTGCAATTAGCTTTTGTTTACATCAGGCAGAGCTCACTGACCCTGCCAAAACTGCTGCCTCAGTATTGGTTCATTGTCACACGAAACATCATTTACTTGCGTTTACCTACAGCAGTAATTGGCTGTTCGATTCATTGGAGGTGCTTTACATACTATATGAGGCAGAAGATTAAATTACATATATTAGTATGCAAACTTTTACGCTTCGTTGGTCGTGCCATTTATATGGTATTTAGCCGTCAGTGCTGAGAAGCACAGAATGAGTTTTAGTAACATGTGAGATTTTGCTCCATGAAATGGCACTGATACAGGTTTTCCACGTGTCAAGGAATAATAAATTAACCTACATAGTTGCAAGTTGCATTTTGTTGGTTGTTTTCATAATTATCCCACGATGCACGGAATCATGAACGTAAACTCCAAAATCTTGACGATTAAATGGTAAAAATGCCATCAAACGACTTTATTTATTGAATAGAAATTTGTTAGCAATAAGCAACATATTTCGGTCCAAAAGGACAATTGACATGCTTCGTATAAAACATAAGAAGAGAATAAAATTTAAAATGACATGTATTCTTACTGTGTTATGTTTTATTGTCGCCTTTGTCAATTAAACTTTTTTTAACACAACGAAGAATGCTTTAAAGAAACAACTATAAAGGCTTAAACATTATCCCATACGGCATTCATTGAAGGTAAATATCGCAGCTTCGCACCAAATAGAGTACAAACCTGGAAATGAGGTCCGGTTTTGTCCCCATATTACGCAAATGTGAACTGAGGCACTCGAAAAGTACAGTCTACCAAAGTGAATGACCTAAAAGTCCCTGAAATAATAAAGAAATTTCTAATGTTTTATAGAAGCTGAATGTTCAATTTTGACTACGTCATAGGGCCTCCATAGTAGTTCATCAACCACAGGAAATCATTCAATCAACCTGGCGGACGAAGCAGAAAGTTACTTCTAATTATCCATATATATATATATATGTTTGTGTGTGTGTGTTACCGTACAAAGTATAAAACACAAAGACTGGCACTTTATACCCTTCTAGCATCAGAGCTGCTAGATATTCTCTTGGTTTAATTGATTCTCAGTGTTTCCTCAAATGAACAGATGCATTCAAATAAATTATTAAAAATATCTAGTATTTTTTAAAACATATTGATAACTAATCTTTCGTTTTATCCTAAACCTTTAAAACAATTAACCTTTTGGCACCGGAGTTTTACATTTACATTTTAGCACACCTGTATGTAAAATGTGAATAATACATGAACCATAGAATGTATCATTACGAAATAAACGGCATTTTGAAGAGAAAAACGGATTGTGCAGCATGTTTAAAATACTCAGTACTTATATTTGTTGAAAAAAATATATAAAATGCAACATCTGGAGGGTAGCGGTACGCCCGTCCTATATATAGGACGCAGGGTTCTTAAAGGTTAAACACGTGTTCTTGTTATTTATGGCCATGGTATCGGATAACACTAGCCAACATGATTTTGCGGTAAAATAGAAAATAGGTTCCTCTGATGGAAATCGATGTCCTGAGTCCGAAAATGATGTCAGTTTCTTCATATCACGTCTAGTTGTGGCGCAATTCTGTTATTTTAGTATCTACAGCCGTAAGATGTGTGAGTTTTGCCTG
>Ga0268261_10000347_pt1 | contig 28764 bp, 14 predicted proteins | sample TergutNc150P1_FD_190353 | JGI IMG/M metagenome (GOLD analysis project Ga0268261, IMG submission 190353) | Nasutitermes corniger P1 segment gut microbial community from laboratory colony in Florida, USA - Nc150 P1 (SPAdes) (version 2) | ecosystem: Host-associated > Arthropoda: Insects >... | reverse complement strand
GAGGTGCATATGTATATGATTGGGTAAAGTGGCCGGAGCATGAATCTGACTACAAACCATTATAAAATGTGGAGATAACGAGTGCAACGAGTGGGGCTATCTTTCTAAGCCTCTGCATGCGCACTGGGCATTTAAAGGGCCGTCGCGGAGAAAACTCCGTACCGTGAGCACGAAGACGGGATTTAAATGCCGTACGATAAAGGTTAAGCAATCACGTGATGTCAACAAAGATGGCGGAGAGGTGAATGACCTTCCCTCTAAACCTAACTTTGACTTTTATTATTTTGAAACATTATTTGTCACGTGATGTAAACAGCCCTCGGCGATGTTACGTAAACAAAGTAGGCGGAGGGGTGAATGACCTTCCCTATTAACATACCTCTCATTTGTTATTAGTTTAAAACGTTACTGTCATGTGATGTAAACAACTCTATGCGATCTTATGTACTCAATGATGTAGATAGTGTGACGTACTTAACCTAACATTAACCTATCATTCACATTTTAGATTCATTACCTCAGAATAAGATACCTTAGAAATCAATAAGACTAATTAAACTCATGAAAGCACAACAGCAAAAGTAAAAGTAAACAACGCATATACGGAGGAATTCAGAGTAGAAAGCGGAGTAAAGTAAGGTGATTCGCTCTCTCCCACATTACTCATTCTGGTGATCGATAAATTATTAAAAGAACGTGACCTGAGGTGTGACATCTCCACACGACTCAGATAACTTACAGCCTACGCAGAGGACATACAGATAACACCACGTATAAAATAGTAACTAATTCATACTTTCCAACAATTAAAAAATAATTCTACGGAATTTGGATTAATAATAAATGAGAATAAATCTAAATATATAAAAAGCACAAAAAAAGTCAACAACTTACAGATAGAACAAGTTCAACAATATGAATACTTGGGGTCTATTATAAATGTAACTCAATCGAAAAAGAAATCAAAGACAGGATAGTTCTTGGTACAATGGCATACTATGCAAACCTAAAGTTTTTCAAATGCAGATTGGTCACCAAGCAGTCGAAACTAAAACTATATAGAATGTAATAAAACCAATAGTTACCTATACCTCAGAAACATGGTTATTGAAACAAGCCATAATTCAGAAATTATTAGTCTTTGAGAGGAAAATATTAAGAAGAATATTTGGGCCCACAAAAGGAAAGAGAATCAAAACTAATGAAGAATTAAATGTTTAATTGGAAACCTCTAACCAAAAGATCACAAGTACAGATGGGAGGATAACATCAAACAGGACTTCTGCCAAATGAAGATCAAAAACTGGATAGGCTGAGTCCATGATAGAGGGAAAAGGAAAGATGTCGTTGAGAAGGCCCAAACTTTTAACTAGGAAGATGAGCGCCTGGAAGAAGAAGATGTAAACAGCACTAGGCGATGTTATGTAAACATGTTATGGGTGAATGACCTTCCCTATTAACCTAACTTTGACTTATTATTTTGAAACGTTGTTTTTTTCACGTGATGTTATCAGCACTAGGCAATATTATGTAAACAATGTGGTAAAAAGTGTGACGCAGTGCTTAAACTAACTTGAACTTATCATTAACAAACCTGACTTCCCCCACCGTTTTCTAGGCCTTTAGGCGATCACGTGATGTCAACAAAGATGGCGGAGGGGTGAATGACATTCACTATTAACCTCACTTTGTCTTGTTATTATTTCGAAACGTTGTTATTGTCACGTGATTTAAACGGCCCGAGGCGATGTGATGTAAACAATGGAGTAGACAGTGTCATGCCGTGCTTAACCTAACTTTAACTTATTATTATTTAGAAACGTTATTATTACGTGATGTAAACACCCCCAGGCGATGTTATGTAAACATAAGATTTCAGAGTGGTTAATGACGTTTATGCGTAGCTTAACTTAAACTTGTTATGGTAAATAAAGCGCCATTTTGAATTTTTGCGAAATATGGCACCTAGAACGGTAAGTTTAAAAGCTTGTTATTATTTAGTAGCCTTCTTATGGTTGCTGGATGTAAACATAAGATGGCGGGTGGTTTAATGACCTTTGTCCGTAACCTAACTTTATTTGTTATGCTTACTAGATATAAAAGAAGGCGTCATTTTTAATTTACGGCATTATGGCGGACACTCGCGGTAATTTCAATCCTAAGTTGTAATTATTTTGAATTTTGGCGCTACAGCAATTTTGAATTTTTAGCAAAATGGTGGCTAGCGCGGTAATTTTAAACTAATGCCAAACTAAACTTAACTTTGTTATTGTAATAAGGCGACCATTTCGAATTTTTTGTAACATGTCGAATTCCGCGGTAATTATAATCCTAATTTTGTACTCTGTTATTCGAATAACGCGGCTAGGTTACTATATAGCGACGAGAGCGGTAATTTTAAAATAATGCTTACTTAAATATAAGTCGCTGTTTAAATAAGACGGCCACTTTTAAATACGGAGGGCACGCGTGTTATTTAAATTTAACTTAAATATTTAGTATTTGAATAAGACGTCCATATTTACAATATGGCGATTAACGCGCCAAATTCAATTTGTTACTAACTACCATGTTACAATAACATACGAAGTCCGAAATTTCCAAGTGTGGTTAAAGCAAACAAGCTTATTGGAAGCATCGTCGTTTTTATTTAAAAAGTATGGTTCAAAGTAATTTCTGATTTTGTGGTTCCACATTCAGGTCCTATATTTTTATATTTTGAGATTACTTTTTCAGTTATAACTGCTTACCTCTTAATGACAAGCATAAACGTGCCTACTCGAAAACTCAGAGCTTAAGGAAAAGTTTTTCTTTTACTTCTTTTCGTGTGTTTGCTGATGTTAGTAGTAAGCCGCCCACTTGAAACGGGTCAATGAGCTCTGTAACCTAACCTTGAGCTCCTTCTAGTGACCTAACACGTTACCATACCTAACCATCCCCTTCGACCAATTGCCCTTAGGCGACAAATATTGCTTCTAGACAGTATTGCGTCTGGGATAAACCTAACTTTACCTTGTTATTATTTACAAATCTAACTCTCAACACCCTTATGTGGGCCTGTAAGCGATTATGTAATGTCAACAAAGATGGCGGAGAGGTGAATGACCTTCCCTCTAAACCTAAGTTTGATTTGTTATTATTTTGAAACGTTATTTGTCACGTGATGTAAACAGCCCTAGGCGTTGTTATGTAAACAAAGTTGGCGGAGGGGTGAAAGACCTTCCCAATTGACATAACTCTGACTTGTTATTATTTTAAAACGTTACTGTCATGTGATGTAAACAGCCCTAGGGGGTGTTATGTAAACAATGAGGTAGACGCCGTGCTTAACCTAACTTTAACCTATCATTTACATATTCGATTCATTAACTCAGAATAAGATACCTCCCAAATTAATAAGACTAATTAAACAAACACTTGAAAACATAAAAAAGTAAAAATAAACAACGCATATACGAAGGAATTCAGAATAGAAAGCGGAGTAAAACAAATTGATCCGCTCTCTCCCACATTATTCATTCTGGTGATTGACACAGTATTGAAAGAACGTGAACTGAGGGATGACATCTCTACACAACTCAGACAACTTACAGCCTACGCAGATGACATATTGATAACCGCACGTACAATACAGTTACTAATTGATACTTTCCAACAATTAAAGATTAATTCTATGGAAGTTGGATTAATAATAAATGAGAAGAAAAATAAATATTTAAAAAGCACAAAAATGAAAAAAGAAATGAAAGTTTAAACATAAAAAACTTACAGATAGAGCAATTTGGACAACTTAAATACTTGACGTCTATTATAAATGTGAGGAACTCATTCGAAGAAGAAATGAAAGAGAGGATAGTTCTTGGTACAAAGGCATACTATGCAAACCTAAAGTTTTTCAGAATGCAGATTGTTCAAAATGCAGTCGAAACTAAAATTATATAGAACTGTAATAAGACCAATAGTGACCCATACCTCATAAACAAGGGTACTGAAAGAAGCCATAATTCAGAAATTATTAGTCTTTGAGAGGAAAATCTTAAGAACAATATTTGGTACCACAAAACAAAAGAGAGTCAAAACCAATGAAGAAATAGATAAGCTGACAAAACATAAAAATCTACTTAATTACATTAAGGCTCAATGACTAATTTGGTTTGGTCACATAAAAGTGATGCCAGACAACATAACAGTTAAGAAACATCTAACCAAAAGATCACAAGGAAGACACAAATACAGATGGGAGGATAACATCAAACAGGACTTCTGCCAAATGAAGATCAAAAACTATATAGCCTGAGTCCATGATAGAGAAAAGTGGAAAGAGGTCTTTGAGAAGGCCCGTACTTTCAACTAGGAATTTCAGCGCATGGAAGAAGAAGATGTACACAGCCCTAGGCGATGTTATGTTAACAAAGATGGCGAAGGGGTGAATGACCTTCCCTATGAACCTAACTTTGACTTGTTATTATATTGAAACGTTGTTATTTTCATGTGATATAAACATCCCTAAGCGATGTTATGTAAACAATTAGGGAGATAGTATGACGCCGTGCTTAACCTAACTTTAACTTATTATTTTGAAACGTTGTTATTGTGACTTGATGTAAACATTCCCAGGCGATGTCATGTAAATAAAAGTTGGCGGAGGGGTTAATGACCATTGTGCGTAACACAACTTTAACTTGTTATGGTAAATAACGCTCCATTTTTAATTTTAGCTAATATGGCGCCTACAGCGGTAATTTTAAAAGTTGGTTTTAATTTAGAAGCCCTCTTATGGTTGCTGGATTTAAACAAAAGATGGCGGAGGTGTTAGTGACCTTTGTGCGTAACCTAACTTTAACTTCTTATGTGTTACTAGATATAAACGAAGACGCCATTTTAGTCTACGGCAATATGGCGGACACGCGCGGCAATTTTATTCCTAACTTCTTATTATTTTGGATTTTGGCGCTACAGCCATTTTCTATTTTTAGTAATTTGGCGGCTAACGCGCTAATTTTGAACTAATGCTTACCTAAACATAACTTTGTTTGAATTTTTCAACTATGACGACTATCGCGGTAATTTTAAATTAATGCTAACTTAAATGTAAGTTGTTATTTAAATAACACGGCCATTTTTAAATACAGCGGGCACGCGTGTTATTTAAACTTGACTTAAACATTTATCATTTGAATAAGACAGCAATTTTTACAATATGGCGGCTAACGCGCCAAATTTAATTTGTTAGTAACTACCATGTTTCAATATGGCGGACTTGCGCACTATTTAAATTTGTTACTTAGCGCTATATTACAATAAGGCTACAACTTTAACCTTTATACGACACTCGAATGAGGTGGCTAAAGCGGTAAGATTTAAGGCATTTCTTTTAAGGAACGTATCCCCGGTAATTAGAGTAAACGAAGACACAATTTTACAAATATGTACACTTTAAATTTATTCTTAGTTGTTTACTTACACAGTTGAAGTTGCTGCCGTGTATATTGTACACATAATTGGTTTTAGGCACTTACAGTTTTTGCTTATGGTACTTGCTTGGTAAACTCCATAACTTATTAACACAGAACGTGTCGTTTGTGATATACGTTAAACTTTTATTGATGCACAAAACACCGTAAGCCAGAGACGCTAACGGTATTTTTTAACATACTTTGGTCAAATATTATGTCGGACGGGAGCTTTCCGCCAAAAAATCTTGATTGAAACGATACGTCTTATTTACCAGATGTTAACATGAAATAGTTATCTGTACGTAACTTAAGAGTGCATTCTTTCCTAGCAATATATTTTCAAGGTAGCTAGCACATGGGAATCTTCTTTTATTACAAAGAGCATAGAATTGATTTCTTTTACTGAGTTGAGGATTCCAGCTACATACTTGGAAATAGTCCCAATGAAGCACATAGTACATTATTACAGTTCATGGTAGTATCAATATCATTCACCAACCATAACCATTTTGTATTTTGAACTTAAAATATATCATTCCAAATACCTTTTCCTATAGTAGTATTCAAGTCGTAGTAAGTAGTAAGCCGTCCACTTGAGCCGGGTCAATGACCTCTGTTACCTAACCTTGAGCTCCCTCTAGTGACGTGACACTAAACAAAATTAACCTTCCCATCCCTCCCATTGCCCTTAGGCGACAAACATTGTTTCTAGTCAGTATAGCGTCTGGGATAAACCTAACTTTAAATTATTATTTACAAACCTAACTCTCCCCACCCTTCTTTAGGACTTAAAGTGACCACATGATGTCAACAAAGATGGCGGAGTGGTGAATGACCTTCCCCTTAACCTAACTTTGACTCATTATTTTGAAACGTTATTGTCATGTGATGTAAAGAGCCCTAGGCGATGTTGTTAACAAAGATGGCGGAGGGGTGAGTGACCTTCTCTATTAACCTAACTTTTACTTATTATTTTGAAACGTTATTGTCACGTGATGTAAACTGCTCTGGGCGATGTTATGTAAACAATGAGGTAGATAGTGTGACGCCGTGCTTAACCTAACTTTAACTTATCGTTTACATACTAGATTCATTAACCTAGAACAAGATACCTCCCAAATTAACCCTATATATACCACATTAATATTATTGGAAGAAAAATTTGTTCTTCTAATTTAAGGAATGGTATTGTTCTAATATGATAGATGTGATAGATTTTTCAATAATATTCTATAATTTATTTAAAAAGTGGCCGTGATTTGGAAGTAACATTTGTATACAAAGGATCGCTAAACGCTAAAACGTCACATATCGTGGAGTGACGGGGCGGTGCCCGAATGCCGCACGGTCTTACTCATTCAACTATATCTCGACAACATAAGGAGCAAATGTTATGGGACTGCTTCGTGCGTGTTCGGGAAGTAGCTGGCTCTTTTATTGTTTGGGGGACAGTTCCTAGAAATTATTACATTTTTTCTCTTCTCTCGAAATGTGGGTTTACTTTTTGCAGTCTCTAATTGTACAGACGGATTTATGTGTCTCTCTAACAAGGAAGTGAAACATGAAATGAATATTATCGTTATCATCACGTAGCTGAGGTTTGTAGCTTTCAAATGGTGTATGGCATCACCTTCATATATTAACAGACTGTTTCTTCACGGCTGATTTAGCGTTTTGTTTTAGTTCGAAGCAGCAGTCTGTTCCAGTGATATTGGCATAAAGGAAGGGCCTGTTTGAGGATGAGATTGAACAACGTTTGCTAGAAGAACTTACAACTTCTGATCTAAGTAGTTGTAGCGACGATGGTGGCGCGAATGATTTGACTGTAGGCGAGGTAATTGTTTCGGAATGTAGTGATAATGTGCAATGATAGCAAGCATTCCCTAACTTCAATCTGCTCTTAATTTCTTCCTGAATAGAATTTTGATCTGTTATCGTCGTTCCCATATATTTGAACTCTGCCACCCTTTCAAATTGTATGGTAATATGAGGTGCAAATTCCGGACAGATCGAAATAGACCATTTTAAATTCAGAGTAGAACTGGTACATGCACTACTTATTGAACATGCAAGTGGAAGTGTCAGGAAATTTCAAGGCCATTATTGTACAGACATAAATGTGCCGCGACTTGTTGAAAGGCATTTTCCAGAAAGAATACCACCGACAGAATAAAGGCCAGGCCAACAGAGAGGTGTGTAGTGTGTTACAAAAGCAACAGAAAGAAGGAGACAGTGTTTTGGTGCGCCGAATGTGAAGCTGTCAAATTTGTTGAAGAAAGTTTCAAGGCATTACAGACAAAATTACATTTTATTGCATATTTGATAAGCATAGACATTCCTAAATATTCTGTTACAAGTTTCATCAAAATCCAACCACTATTAATTAAACTATGTTATTTTGAATAAACTACTGCGCAAAACCTTCCCACATTACAGTATGAACTGAGATTTAAATGCCCCCGCGCTGAAGGGGAATAACACAGTAAGCTGGTGTTGCATCAGAGTAACGACCACATTTATCCCGTTTCATACAAATGTAGGGTTTTCAGTACATTTAAAACCCTCACATTCAATATAGGACACTAATGGTCAGCAGAAATAATTTTCTTAGAAAGGAAAAGTACAAATAACCATAATAAATATTTCACACAAAGAGACAATAGTTCCTGACAAGAGGTTTGACAGATTCATCAACATGTCATCTCAGTAAAACCCCTACTAAAAAGGGTTAATGGATGGGAAACCCAGTTTATACCTGAGTAGAAAGTTGTAGCTCTCAAGCAACTTTGGTTTCTGAAGGAACAAGGTCAAAATTAGACGTTACCTTAAAGTAACACTGGTCTATAGATGGTTAATAAGACTAATTTAACTCTTGAAAACACAATAGCAAAAGTAAAAGTAAACAAAGCATATACCGAGGAATTCAGAGTAGAAAGCGAAGTAAAACATGGTGATCCGCTCTCTTCCACATTATTCAGTCTGGTGATCGATACAGTATTTAAAGAACGTGACCTGAGGCGTGACATCTCATAATCGACTCAGACAACTTACAGCCTACGCAGATGACATACTGATAACCGCACGTACAAGACAGTCACTAATTAATACTTTCCAACAATTAAAAAATAATTCCATGAAAGTTGGTTTAATAATAAATGAGAAGAAAACTAAATATTTAAAAAGCACAAAAAAACCAGAAATGAAAGCTTAAACATCAACAACTTACAGATAGATCAAGTTCAACAATATAAATATTTAGGGTCTAATATAAATGTAACTCATTCGAAGAAGAAATCAAAGATATTTCTTGATACAAAGGCTTATTATGCAAACCTAAAGTTTTTCAGAAAGCCGATTGGTCAAAAGGCAGTCGAAACAAAAATTATATAGAACTGTAATAAGACAACTAGTGACCAATATCTCAGAAAAATGGGTATTGCAAGAAGCTATAATTCAGAAATTATTAGTGTTTGAGAGGAAAACCTTAAGAAGAATATTTGGGCCCACAAAAGAAAAGAGAGTCAAAACCAATGAAGAATTAGATGAGCTGATAAAACAAAAATATAATTAATTACATTAAAGCTCAATGACTAAGTTGGTTTGGTCACATACAAAGGATGCCAGACAAGAGACCAATTAAGAAGTTATTTAATTGGAAACCTCTAACCAAAAGACCACAAGGAAGACACAAGTACAGATGGGGGGATAACATCAAACAGGACTTCTGCCAAATGAAGGTAAAAAACTGGATAGCCTGAGTCCAGGATAGAGGGAAGTGGAAAGAAAACGTTGAGAAGGCACAAACTTTCAAGTAGGAAGTTCAGCGCCTGGAAGAAGATGTAAACAGCCCTAGGCGATGTTATGTAAACAAATATGGCGGAGGAATAAATGACCTTCCCTATTAATCTAACTTTGACTTGTTATTATTTATAAACATTGTTATTTTCACGTGATGTTATCCGCACTAGGCAATGTTATGTAAACAATGAGGTAGATAGTGTGACACCGTGCTTAACCTAACTTTAACTTATTATTAACAAACCTGACTTTCCCCACCGTTTTCTAGGCCTTTAGGCAATCAAGTGATATCAACAAAAATGGCGGAGGGGTGAATGTCCTTCACTATTAACCTCACTTTGTCTTATTATTTTGATACGTTATTGTCACGTGATGTAAACGGCCCGAGGCGGTGTGATGTAAACAATGGGGTAGACAGTGTCATGCCTTGCTTAACCTAACTTTAACATGTTATTATTTTGAAACGTTGTTATTGTCACGTGATGTAAACACCCCCAGGCGATTTTATGTAAACAAAAGTTGGGGTGGGTTTAATGACCTTTGTGCGTAACTTAACTTTAACTTATGGTAAACAAAGCGCCATTATGAATTTTAGGTAATATGGCGCCTAGAGGGGTTAGTTCAAAAGCTTGTTATTATTTTGAATCCTTCTTATGGTTTCTGGATGTAAACATAAGATGGCGGAGGGTTTAATGACCTTTGTCCGTAACCTAAATTTATTTTGTTATGGTTACTAGATATAAACGAAGGAGCCATTTTTAATTTACGGCATTATATCGGACATTCGCTGTAATTTTAATCTTAACTTATAATTATTTTGGATTTTGGCGCTACAGCAATTTTGAATTTTTAGCAAAATGGCGGCTAGCGCGGTAATTTTAAAATAATGCTAACCTAAACTTAACTTTGTTATTGCAATAAGACGACCATTTTGAATTTTTTGTAACATGTCGAATTGCGGGTTAATTATAATCCTAATTTTGTACTCTGTTATTAGAATAACAGGGGATATGTTACTATATGACGACGAGCGCGGTAATTTTAAAATAATGGATACTTAAATTTAAGTTGCTGTTTAAATAAGACGGCCATTTTTAAATATGGAGGGCACGCGTGTTATTTAAACTTGACTTAAATATTTAGTATTTGAATAAGACGTCCATACTTACAATATGGCGGCTAACGCGCCAAATTCAATTTGTTACTAACTACCATGTTACAGTAACATACGAAGTCCGAAATTTCCAAGTGTAGTTAAAGCAAACAAGCTTATTGGAAACATCGTCGTTTTATTTAAAAAGTATGGTTCAGAGTAATTTCTGATTTTGTGGTTCCACATTCTGGTCCTATATTTTTATATTTTATGATTCTTTTTCAGTTATAACTGCTTACCTCTTAATGACGAGCATAAACGTGCCTACTCGAAAACTCAGAGCTTAAGGAAACGTCTATCTTTTACTTCTTTTCGTGTGTTTGCTGATGTTAGTAGTAAGCTGCCCACTTGAAACGAGTCAATGAGCTCTGTAACCTAACCTTGAGTTCCCTCTAGTGACGTAACACGTTACCAAACCTAACCTTCCCCATCGTCTCCTTGCCCTTAGACGACAAACATTGCTTCTAGACAGTATGGCGTCTGGAATAAACCTAACTTTAACTTGTTATTATATACAAACCTAACTCTCAACCCCTTTATGTAGGCCTTTAAGCGATCATGTGATGTCAACAAAGATGGCGGAGAGGTGAATGACCTTCCCTTTAAACCTAAGTTTGATTTGTTATTATTTTGAAACGTTATTTGTCACGTGATGTAAACAGCCCTAGGCGATGTTATGTAAACAAAGTTGGCGGAGGGGTGAATGACCTTCCCTATTCACAAAACTTTGACTTGTTATTATTTTAAAAAGCTAATGTCATGTGATGTAAACAGCCCTAGGCGATGTTATGTGAACAATGAGGCAGACGTCGTGCTTAACATAACTTTATCATACCATTTACATATTAGATTCATTAACTCAGAATAAGATACCTTCCAAATTAATAAGACTAATTAAACTAACTCTTGAAAACATATCAGAAAAAGTAAAAATAAACAACGCATATACGGAGCAATTCTGAGTAGAAAGCGGAGAAAAACAAAGTGGTCCGCTCTCTCCCACATTATTCATTCTGGTGATTGATACAATATTGAAAGAACGTGACCTGAGGTGTGACATCTCTACACGACTCAGACAACTTACAGCCTACGCAGATGATATACTGATACCCGCACGTACAAGACAGTCACTAATTCATACTTTCCAACCATTAAAGAATAAATCTATGGAAGTTGGATTAATAATAAATAAGAAGAAAAATAAATATTTAAAAAGCACAAAAAATAGAAAGAAATGAAAGTTTAAACATCAAAAACTTACAGATAGATTAATTTCAACAATATAAATACTTGGGGTCTATTATAAATGTAACTCATGCGAAGAAGAAACCAAAGAGAGGATAGTTCTTGGTACAAACCTAAAGCTTTTCAGAATGCAGATTGGTCAAAAGGCAGTCGAAACTAAAATTATATAGAACTGTAATAAGACCAATAGTGGCCTATACCTCAGAAACATGGGTATTGAAAGAAGCCATAATTCAGAAATTATTAGTCTTTGAAAGGAAAATCTTAAGAACAATATTTGTGACCACAAAAGAAAAGAGAGTCAAAACCAATGAAGATTTAGATAGGCTGACAAAACATAAAAATATACTTAATTACATTAAAGCTCAATGACAAATTTTGTTTGGTCAATTACAAAGGATGCCAGACAACATAACAGTTAAGAAGATATTTAATTGGAAACCTCTAACCAAAAGATCACAAGGAAGACACAAGTACAGATGGGAGGATAACATCAAACAGGACTTCTGCCAAATAAAGATCTAAAACTATATAGCCTAACTCCATGATAGAGAAAAGTGGAAAGAGGTAGTTGAGAAGGTCCTTACTTTCAACTAGGAAGTTCAGCGTCTGGAAGAAGATGTACACAGCCCTAGGCGATGTTATGTTAACAAAGATGGCGGAGGGTTGAATGTCCTTCCCTATGAACCTAACTTTGACTTGTTATTATTTTGAAACGTTGTTATTTTCATGTGATATAAACATCCCTAAGCGATGTAATGTAAACAGTGAGGTAGGTAGTGTGACGCCGTGCTTAAACTAACTTTAACTTGTTATTATTTTGAAACGTTCTTATTGTGACTTGATGTAAACATTCCCAGGCGATGTCATGTAAACGAAAGTTGGAGGAGGGGTTAATGTCCATTGTGCGTAACATAACTTTAACTTGTTATGGTAAATAACGCTCCATTTTTAATTTCAGCTAATATGGCGCCTAGAGCGGTAATTTTAAAAGTTGGTTATTATTTAGAAGCAGTCTTATGGGTGCTGGATGTAAACAAAAGATGGCGGAGGGGTTAATGACACTTGTGCGTATACTAACTTTAACTTGTTATGTGTTACTAGATATAAACGAAGGCGCCATTTTTAGTTTACGGCAATATGGCGGACACGCGCGGCAATTTTATTCCTAACTTGTTATTATTTTGGATTTTGGCGCTACAGACATTTTCCATTTTGAGTAATATGGCGGCTAACGCGCTAATTTTGAACTAATGCTTACCTAAAAATAACTTTGTTTGAATTTTTCAAATATGGCGACTATCGCGGTAATTTTAAATTAATGCTAACTTAAATGTATGTTGTTATTTAAATAAGACGTTCATTTTTAAATACGGCGGGCACGCATGTTATTTAAACTTGACTTAAACATTTATTATTTGAATAAGACTGCAATTTTTACAATATGGTGGCTAACGCGCCAAATTTAATTTGTTAGTAACTACCATGTTTCAATATGGAGGACTTGCGCACTATTTCAATTTGTTACTAAGTGCTATGTTACAATACAGCTACAACTTTAACCTTTATACGACACTCGAATGAGGTGGCTAAAGCGGTAAGATTTGAGGCACTTCTTTTTAATGAACCTATCACTGCTAATTAGGGTAAATAAAGACACAATTCTACAAATATGTACACTTTAAATTTATTCTAGGTTGTTTACTTACACAGATGAAGTTACAGTTTTTGTTTATGGTACTTGCTTGGTAAACTCCATAACTTATTAACACAGAACGTGTCGTTTGTGATATACGTTAAACGTTTATTGATGCACACAACACCGTAAGCCAGAGATGCTAACAGTACTTTTTTACATACTTTGGGCAAATATTATTTCGGACGGGAGCTTTCCACCAAAAAATCTTGATTGAAACGATACAACGTCTTATTTACCAGATGTTAACACGAAAGAGTTTTCTGTACGTAACTTAAAAGTGCATTCTTTCATGGTGGAAGGTGTAAGGTATTCAACATTACAGGACAGGCTTCTCGACAAATAGTTCCAAATTTCGCCGCTAGGAGCTCTGTTGTCAACGCGTACTTGGAGACGTCCGACAACGAAAGTGGGAACTACTAAGAACTTGCCCAGGTTGCAGCGTGTCAGATCCATAACGTTCTCCTGACTGAGCTTTTCGTCATGCCTAACTGGTCTGAGTTATATACTAATGAATGAATCTAAATGTCGAGCTCCATTAACTTAGCGCGAGTCATGTTTCGAGCTCAAATACTGTACAGATAGGCTTCAGGTCGCGTGCTAACACTCGAATTTCAGAATTAAGTGCAAGTTATGTATAGACATATAATCAGAACAGATAAGTATTAAGTCGAACGCTAATACACAATTTTCATCACATTGTATGAGATTTTTCCATGCCTTCAACGTCACAGATAAATGCGTTATGACACGACTTCCGTCAGTTGGAGTAAGTCATATTTGTAGCTCATTTTCAGTACAGTTAAGGCAAGTCTTACGTAATTATACCAATTTCATCACTTTCGAAAGTCAAGTTTTTAGACTAACGACTATAAAGTCTGGATTGAGATAGAATGCCTTCAAACGTATTTCATTACTTGTAGCGCCAAAAGTTTCGAACTCATATTCAGCACATATAAGAAATAAACAAAAAAGAATAAATACCAGTTGCTTCAGTAGGTTCAGTTCTACTTGTAGTCCCATATTCTGTATAGATACGCTGCATTTTGTTCGCATATAAACGAATTTCATCACTTGGCCCGAGTCATGATCCAAGCGCATACCTGGCAGAGATAGGCTGTAGGTCGAGCACTCAGAAACGAAACACATAGTTTGTAACAATACAGGTTCGGAGATCCAGAAACAGATATCTAAATGGCGTGATAGCGGTCAGTTATGCAAAATTGCAGGACATCCTTCTCGATAAATAGTTCCATCTTTCGCCGCTAGGATCTCTGGCGGCTTTGTGTATGTGGAGGCATCTGGTGATGAAAGTGGGAACTTCTAAGAACTTGCCCAGCCTGCAGCGTGTCATATTCATTACATTTCCTTACTGGGCTTTTCTTTTCTTGAAACGCTACGCACGTATTTCATCACTTCGCGCGAGTCATGTTTCGAGTTGACAGAGTGTACAGATAGGATGTAGGTCGAGTGCAAATTCACAAAATGCAGAATTTTGTGCAAGTTATGTTTAGACCTATACTCAGAACAGATAAGACCTATGTCGTATGTAAATACACTAATTTCAATACTTCAAGTGGAATTTTCCAGGCATTATTTGTCTCTGATCGGCTGTATGTCAAGAGTCAAAACACTTCTTGCTTCGGTTGGATTAAGTCAAGTTTGTAGCCCATATTCAGCACAGTTGAGTTGCTATTCTATCGTAAGTATACGAATTTCATGACTTTTAGAGAAAAAATAAACGAATTTGTTCACATCGTGCGAATGGTGTGCTTCAGTCTTTATTGAGCATAGATCTGCTGGTCGTTGAGCACGAAAGTACCAATGATTTGATTTGGCACGTGTATCAACACTATTAAGCTACTTGTCGAAAGTCATAAAGCGTTTTATTCCGTTGGCTCAAGTAATAATTGGTGTTCAATTTCTGCAAATATAGATACATGTCGAGCTCTTATACACTAATTTCTCAGTAGGAGCAATTCATATTATGAAATGAAATGCCGCACAGGTAATTTGATGGGCGAACATCATTACTCTTTTTATGTGGTTTGTTGCACCCCATGCTTTAAATACACGTAAGCTAATTGGGTCCGTCGCTCCTTGTCATAGATTTGTAGAGTGAATCAGATCCCTAAATAGCGTGGAAGGGGGAAGTTCTTCAACATTACAGGACAGCCTTCTCAACAAATAGTTCCAACATTCGCCGCTAGGAGCTCTGGCGTCTAGGCGTACTTGGAAGTACCTGGCAACGAATGTGGTAACTACTAAGAACTTGCCCACGTTGCAGCTTGTCAGATCCACAACGTTCTCCTGACTAGGCTTTTCGTTATGCCTAACTGGGCTGAGTTATATTCTAATGAATGAACCTAAATGTCGAGCCCCATCACTTACCGCGAGTCACGTTTCGAGCACAAATATTGCACAAATAGACTGAAGGTCGCGTTCAAACACCCGAATTTCAGAATTATGTGAAAGTTATGTTTTGACCTATAATCAGAACAGATAACAAATAAGTCGAAAGCCAATACACAATTTTCATCACTTTGTATGTGATTTTTCGATAGATGCGTTTTCCACAGATAGATGCGATACGGCACCACTTCCGTCAGTTAGAGTAAGGCATGTATGTAGCTAATTTTCAGTACAGTTAAGAAACAAGTCTTTCGTAATTATACCAATTTCATCACTTGTCGAAACTCCTGTTTTTAGACAAACGTCTATAAAGTCTGGTTTTATATAGAATGCCATTAAACGTAAAATTATCATTTGTAGCGCCAAATGTTACGAACACATACTCAGCACATATAAGAAATAAAAACAAACGAATAAATACCAGTCGCTTCATTAGGTTCAATTCCAGTTTCAGTCCCATATTCAGTATAGATACGCTGGATGTTGTTCGCATACAAGCAGTTTTCATCACTTGGGCCGAGTCATGATCCAAGCGCATACATGGCAGAGATAGGCTGTAGGTCGAGCACTCAGACACGAAAGGCACTAGTTTGTTCCAATACAAGTTCGGAGATCAAGGAACAGATACCTAAATGGCGTGAAAGCGTTTATTTATACAAAATTACAGTACAGTCTTGTTGACATATAGTTCCATCTTTTGCCGCTAGTGTCTCCGGCGGCTTTGCATATGTGGAGGTACCTGGTGACTAAAGTGGGAACTACTAAGAACTTGCCGAGGCTGCAGTGTCATATCCATAACATTTCCTGACTGGGCTTTTCTTCATGCCGAACTGGCCTAATGAATGTACACAAATATTGAGACGCTATGCACGTATTTCATCACTTAGCGCGGGTCATGTTTTGAGTTGAGAGAGTATACAGGTAGGATGTAGGTAATGCAGTATTTTGTGCAAGTTATGTTTGGACATATAATCAGAACATACATGACGTATGTAGGATATAAATACAGGAATTACAACACTTCAAGTGGAATTTTCCAGGTATTATTCGTCTCTGATCGGCTGTATGTCAAGTGCCAAACACTTCTTGCTTCGGTTGGAGTAAGTCAAGTTCGTAGCCCATATTCAGCACAGTTAAGTTGCTTTTCTTTCGTAATTATACAAATTACATGATTTTTCGTGAACAAATAAACGAATTTGATTTTTTCGTGCGATTTGAGGCTTCAGTCTTTATTCAGCATAGATATGTTTGTGTTTGAACACGAAAGTACCAATGATTTGAAGTGGCACGTGCATAAACACTATTAAGCCTCTTGTCGAACGTTATAAAGGTTTTTATTCAGTTGGCTAACGTAATAATTGGTGTTCATTTTCTGCAAAGAGAGATTTAGGTCGAGCGCCAATACACGAATTTTTTCAGTAGGTGCAATTCATATTACGAAATGAAATGAAGCATAGAAAATCTGATGGGAGACCATCATTGCCCTTTTATGTGGTTTGTTGCAACTGATGATTTGAATACACATAAGCTAAGCGTGTACCTCTTCCCCTTGTCATAGATTTGTAGCTATAAACAGTTCCCTAAAAGCGTGGAAGGTGTAAGGTATTCACCATTACAGGACAGCCTTCTCGACAAATAGTTCCAACTTTCGTTGCTTGGAGCTCTGGCGTCTAGGCGTTCTTGGAGGTGCCTGGCAACGAATGTGGGAACTACTAAGAAATTGCCAAGTTTGCAGCGTGTCAGATCCATAACGTTCTCCTAACTGGGCTTTTCGTCATGCCTAACTGGTCTGAGTTACATACTAATGAATGAATCTAAATGTCGAGCTCCATTAACTTAGCGCGAGTCATGTTTCGAGCTCAAATACTGTACAGATAGGCTTTAGGTCGCGTGCTAACACCCGAATTTCAGAATTAAGTTCAAGTTATGTATAGACATATAATCAGAACAGCTAAGTATTATGTCGAACGCCAATACACAGTTTTCATCACATTCTGTGAGATTTTTCCATGCTTTCTACGTCACAGATAAATGCGTTATGACACGACTTCCGTCAGTTGGAGTAAGTCATATTTGTAGCTCATTTTCAGTACAGTTAAGACACAAGTCATACGTAATTAAACCAATTTCATCACTTGTCGAAAGTGAAGTTTTTAGACCAACGACTATAAAGTCTGGATTTAGATAGAATGCCTTCAAACGTATTTCATCACTTGTAGCGCCCAAATTTTCGAACTCATATTCAGCACATATAAGAAATAAATACAAAAGAATAAATACCAGATGCTTCAGTAGTTTCAGTTCTAGTTTTAGTCCCATATTCAGTATAGATACGCTGCATTTTGTTCGCATATAAACGAATTTCATCACTTTGGCCGAGTCATAATCCAAGCTCATACCTGGCAGAGATAGGCTGTAGGTCGAGCACTCAGAAACGAAACACTTAGTTTGTACCAATACAGGTTCGGAGATCCAGAAAGAGATAATTAAATGGCATGAGAGCGGTCAGTTATGCAAAATTACAGGACGGCCTTCTCGATAAATAGTTCCATCTTTCGCCTCATGGATCTCTGGCGGCTTTGTGTATGTGGAGGCACCTTGTGACGAAAGTGGGAACTACTAAGAACTTGCCCAGCCTGCAGCGTTTCATATCCATAACCTTTCCGGACTGGGCTTTTCTTTTCTTGAGACGCTATGCACGTATTTCATCACTTCGCGCGAGTTGTGTTTTGAGTTGACAGAGTGAACAGATAGGATGTAGGCCGAGTTTAAATTCACAAAATGCAGAAATTTGTGCAAGTTATGTTAAGAACTGTACTCAGAACAGATAGGACCTATGTCGGGCGTAAATACACATATTTCATTAATTCAAGTGTATTTTTCCAGGCATTATTTGTTTCTGATCGGCTGCATGTCCAGAGTCAAAACACTTCTTGCTTCGGTTGGATTAGGTCAAGTTTGTAGCCCATATTCAGCACAGTTAAGTTGCCATTCTATGATTTGATTTGGCACATGTATCAACACTATTAAGCTAATTGTCGAACGTCATAAAGCGTTTTATTCAGTTGGCTCAAGTAATAATTGGTGTTCTATTTCTACAAATATAGATATATTTCGAGTTCTCATACACAAATTTCTCAATAGGAGCAAATCATATTACGAAATTAAATGCCGCACATGTAGTCTGATGGCGAACATTACTCTTTTTATGTGGTTTGTTGCAACCCATGCTTTAAATACACGTTAGCTAATTGGGTCCGTCGCCCTTTGTCATAGATTTGTAGTGAGAATCAGATACCTAAATGGCGTGGAAGGGGTAAGGTCTTCAACATTACAGGACAGCCTTCTCAACAAATAGTTCCAACTTTCGCCGATAGGAACTCTGGCGTCTAGGCGTACTTGGAAGTGCCTAGCAACGAAAGTGGGAAATACAAAGGACTTGCCGACATTGCAGCTTGTCAGATCCACAACGTTCTCCTGACTAGGCTTTTCGTCATGCCTAACTGGGCTGAGTTATATTCTAATGAATGAACCTAAATGTCGAGCCCCATCACTTAGTGCGTGTCATGTTTCGAGCATAAATACTGCACAGATAGGCTGTAGGTCGCGTGCAAACGCCCGAATTTCAGAATTATGTGCAAGTTATGTTTAGACCTATAATCAGAACAGATAAGAAATATGTCGAACACCAATACACAATTTTCATCACTTTGTGTGTGATATTTCCATAGATAGATGTGTTTTCCACAGATAGATGTGTTACGGCACGACTTCCGTCAGTTGGAGTAAGGCATGTATGTAGCTCATTTTCAGTACAGTTAAGAAACAAGTCTTTCGTAATTATACCAATTTCATCACTTGTCGAAACACATGTTTTTAGACTAACGGCTATGAAGTATGGTTTTTGATTGAATGCCATTAAACGTATTTCATCATTTGTAGCGCCAAATGTTCCGAACACATACCCAGCACATATAAGATATAAAAACAAAAGAAAAAATACATTTCGCTTCAGTAGCTTCAATTCTAGTTTCAGTCCCATATTCAGTATAGATGCAATGGATAGTGTTCGCATATAAGCGATTTTCATCACTTGGCACGAGTCGTGATCCAAGTGCATACATGGCAGAAATAGGCTGTAGGTCGAGCACTAAGACACGAAACACACTAGTTTGTACCAATACAGGTTCGGAGATTCAGAAACAGATACCTAAATGGCGTGAAAGCGGTCATTTATACAACATAACGGTACAGACTTCTTGACATATTGTTCCATCTTTTGCCGCTAGGTTCTCTGGCGGCTTTGTATATGTGGAGGCGCCTGGTGACTAAAGTGGGAACTACTAAGAACTTGCCCAGTCTGCAGCGTGTCATATCCATAACCTTTCCTGACTGGGCTTTTCTTCATGCCGAACTGGCCTAATGAATGTACTCAAATGTTGAGACGCTATGCACGTATTTCATCACTTAGCGCGAGTCGTGTTTTGAGTTGAGAGAGTATACAGGTAGGATGTAGGTAATGCAGAATTTTGTGCAAGTTATGTTTGGAGCTATAATCAGAACAGATAAGACGTATGTCGGATATAAATACGGGAATTTCATTATTTCAGATGGAATTTTCCAGGCATTATTCGTCTCAGATCGGCTGTATGTCAAGTTCCAATCACTTCTTGCTTCGGTTGGACTAAGTCAAGTTCGTAGCCCATATTCAGCACAGTTAAGTTGCTTTTCTTTCGTAATTATACGATTTTCATGACTTTTCGAGAACAAATAAACGAATTTGATCTTTTCGTGAGATTGGAGGCTTCAGCCCTTTTTCAGCATAGATATGTTCTTGTTTGAACCCGAAAGTGCAAAGGATTTGAATTGGCACGTGCATAAACACTATTTAGCTTCTTGTCGAAGGTTATAAAGGGTTTTACTCAGTTGGATAACATAATAATTGGTGTTCATTTCCTGCAAAGAGAGATTTAGTTCGAGCGCCAATACACGAATTTCTTCAGTTGGCGCAATTCATATTACGAAATGAAATGCAGCACAGTAAATCTGATGGGAGAACATCATTACGCTTTTTATATGGTTTGTTGCTACTGATGCTTTGAATATAAATAAGCTAAACGTGTAGCTTTTCCACTTGTCATAGATTTGTTGCTGGAAACAGTTCCCTAAATGGAGCGGAAGGTGTAAGGTATTCAACATTACAGGACAGCCTCCTCGACAAATAGTTCCAACTGTCGCCGCTACGAAATCTGGCGTCTAGGCATACTAGGAGGCGCCTAGCAACGAAAGTTGTAACTACTAAGAACTTGCTCAGGTTGCAGCGTGTCAGATCCATAACGTTCTCCTGACTGACCTTTTCGTCATGCCTAACTGGTCTGAGTTATATACTAATGAATGAATCTAAATGTCGGGCCAAATTAACTTAGCGCGAGTCATGTTTCGAGCTCAAATACTGTACAGATAGGCTTTAGGTCACGTGCTAACACCCGAATTTCAGAACTAAGTGCAAGTTATGTATACAAATATAATCAGAACAGATAAGTATTATGTCGAACGGAAATACACAATTTTCATCACATTGTGTGAGATTTTTCCGTGCCTTCTACGTCACAGATAAATGCGTTATGACACGACTTCTGACAGTAGCAGTAAGTCATATTTGTAGCTCATTTTCAGTACATTTAAGACACAAGTCTTACGTAATTATACCAATTCCGTCACTTGTCGAAAGTCAAGTTTTAGACTAACGACTATAAAGTCTGGATTTAGATAGAATGCCTTCAAATGTATTTCATCACTTGCAGCGCCAAAAGTTCGAAATCATATTCAGCACATAGAAGAAATAAACACAAAAGATTAAATACCAGATGCTTCAGTAGGTTCAGTTCTAGTTTTAGTCCCATATTCAGTATAGATACGCTGCATTTTGTTCGCATATAAACAAATTTCATCACTTGGCCCGAATCATTATCCAAGCGCACACCTGGCAGAGATAGGCTGTAGTTCCAGCACTCAGAATCGAAACTCTTAATTTTTACCAATGCAGGTTCGGAGATCCAGAAACAGGTACCTAAATGGCGTGAGAGCGTTTAGTTATGCAAAATTACAGGACAGCCTTCTCGATAAATAATTCCCTTTTTCATCGCTAGGATATCTGGCGATTTTGTGTATGTGGAGACACCTGGTGGCGAAAGTGCGAACTACTAAGAACTTGCCCAGCCTGCAGCGTGTCATATCCATAACTTTTCCTGACTGGGCTTTTCTTTTCTTGAGACGCTATGCACGTATTTCATCACTTCGCGTGAGTCAAGTTTTGAGTTGACAGAGTGTACTGATAGGATGTAGGTCGAGTGCAAAATGCAGAATGTTGTGCAAATTATGTTTAGACCTATACTCAGAACAGATAAGACCTATGTCGGGTGTTAATACACAAATTTCATTACTTCAAGTGGAATTTTCCAGGCATTATTTGTCTCTGATCGGCTCTATATTAAAAGTCAAAACACTTCTCGCTTCGGTTGGATTAAGTCAAGTTTGTAGCCCATATTCAGCACAGTTAAGTTGCTATTCTATCGTAAGTATACGAATATAATGACTTTTCGAGAACAAATAAACGAATTTGGTCACATCGTGGGAATGGTGTGCCTCAGTCTTTATTGAGCATAGATCTGCTGGACGTTGAGCACGAAAGAACCAATGATTTGATTTGGCACATTTATCAACAATATTAACCTACTTGTCGAACGTCATAAAGCTTTCTATTGAGTTGGCTCACGTAATAATTGGTGTTCAATTTCTAGAAATATAGATATAGGTCGAGTTCTTATACACGAATTTCTCAGTAGGCGCATTTCATAATACGAAATGAAATGCCGCACAGGTTATCTGATGGGCGAACATCATTACTCTTTTTATGTGGTTTGTTGCACCCCATGCTTTAAATACACGTAAGCTAATTGAGTCCGTCGCCCCTTGTCATAGATTTGTAGTGAGAATCAGATACCTAAATGGCGTGGAAGGGGTAAGGTCTTCAACATTACAGGACAGCCTTCTCAATAAATAGTTCCAACATTCGTCGCTAGGAGCTCTGGCGTCTAGGCGTACTTGGAAGTGCCTGGCAACGAAAGTGGGAACTACGAAGAACTTGCCCAGGTTGCAGCTTGTCAGATCCACAACGTTCTCTTGACTAGGCTTTTCGTCATGCCTAGCTAGGCTGAGTTATATACTAACGAATGAACCTAAATGTCGAGCCCCATCACTTAGCGCGATTCACGTTTCGAGCACAAATACTGCACAGATGGGCTCTTGTTCTCGTGCAAACACCCGAATTTCAAAATTATGTGCAATATAATTAGAATAGATAAGAAATATGTCGAACGTCAATACACAATTTTCATCACTTTGTGTGTGATTTTTCGATAGATAGGTGCGTTTTCATCAGATAGATGCGTTACGACACGACTTCCGTCAGTTGGAGTAAGGCATGTATGTAGCTCACTTTCAGTACAGTTAAGAAACAAGACTTTCGTAATTATACCAATTTCATCACTTGTCGAAACTCATGTTTTTAGACTAAAGTCTATAAAGTCTGGTTTTACATAGAATGCCATTAAACGTATTTCATTATTTGTAGCGCCAAATGTTGCTTACTTACTTACTCCTTGGAGCAGAGTCCTTCTTGAGAAGCTAACCATTAAACTTTGCAGCTAGTCAAGTAATTCCCCGCATTTATGGTCCCCGAAAGTCCCTCACCGTACCCAAGCGCCAAATGTTACGAACACATACTCGGCACATAAGAAATAAAATCAAAAGAATAAATACCAATCGCTTCAGTAGGTTCAATTCTAGTTTCAGTCCCATATTCAGTATAGATACGCTGGATGTTTTTCGCATATAAGCGGTTTTCATCACTTGGCCCGAGTCATGATCCAAACACATACACGGCACAGATAGACTGTAGGTCGACTACTCTGATACGAAACACACTACTTTGTACCAATACAGGTTCGGAGATCCAGAAAAAGATTCCTAAATTGCGTGAAAGCGGTCATTTATTCAAAATTACAGTACAGAATTCTCGATATAAAGTTCCATCTTTTGACGCTAGGGTCTCTGGCGGCTTTGCATATGTGGAGTCGCCTGGTGACTAAAGTGGGAACTACTAAGAACTTGCCCAGTCTTCAGCGTGTCATATCCATAACCTTTCCTGACTAGGCTTGTCTTCATGCCGAACTGGCCTAATGAATGTACCAAAATGTTGAGTCGTATTACATCACTTAGGGCGAGTCATTTTTAGAGTTGAGAGAGTGTACAGGTAGAATGTAGGTAATGCAGAATTTTGTGCAAGTTGTGTTTGGACCTTATAATCAGAACAGATAGGACGTATGTCGGATATAAATACAGGAATTTCATTACTTCAAATGGAAATTTCCAGGCATTATTCGTCTCAGGTCGGCTGGATGTCAAGTACCAATCACTTCTTGCTTCGGTTGGAGTAAGTCAAGTTCGTAGCCCATATTCAGCATAGTTAAGTTGCTTTTCTTTCGTAATTATACGATTATCACGACTATCCGAGAACAAATAAACGAAGTTGATCTTTTCGTTCGATTGGAAGTTTTAATCCTTTTTTCAGCATTGATATGTTTGTGTTTGAACACGAAAGTGCAAAGGATTTGATGTGGCACGTGCATAAACACTATTAAGCTTCTTGTCGAAGTTTATAAAGGGTTTTATTCAGTTGGCTAACTTAATAATTGGAGCTCATTTCCTGCAAAGAGAAATTTAGTTCGAGCGCCAATAAACGAATTTTTTCCGTTGGCGCAATTCATGTTACGAAATGAAATGCAGCACTGTAAATCTGATGGGAGACCATCATTACTCTTTTTATGTGGTTTTTGCATCTGATGCTTTGAATACACATAAGCTAACCGTGTAATTTTTTCACTTTTCAGAGTTTTGTTGCTAGAAACAGTTCCCTAAAAGCATGGAAGGTGTAAGGTATTCAACATTACAGGACAGCCTTCTCGACAAATAGTTCCAACTTTCGCCCCTAGGAGCTCTGGCGTCCAGGCGAAATTGGAGGCGCCTGGCAACGAAAGTGGGAACTACTAAGAACTTGCCCAGGTTGCAGCGTGTCAGATCCATAAAGTTCTCCTGACTGGGCTTTTCGTTATGCCTAACTGGTCTGAGTTATATACTAATGAATGAATCTAAATGTCGGGCCCCATTAACTTAGCGCGAGTCATGTTTCGAGCTCAAATACTGTACAGATAGGTTTTAGGTCTCGTGCTAACACCCGAATTTCAGAATTAAGTGCAAGTTATGTATAGACATATAATCAGAACAGATAAGTATCATGTCGAACGCCAATACACAATTTTCATCACATTGTGTGATACATTTCCGTGCCTTCTACGTCACAGATAAATGCGTTATGACACGACTTCCGTCAGTTGGAGTAAGTCATATTTGTAGCTCATTTTCAGTACAGTTAAGACACGAGTCTTACGTAATTATACCATTTTCAACACTTGTCGAAAGTCAAGTTTTATGACTAAGGACTGTAAAGTCTGGATTTAGATAGAATGCCTTCAAACGTATTTCATCACTTGTAGCGCCAAAAGTTCGAACTCTTATTCAGCACGTATAAGAAATAAACTCAAACGAATAAATACCAGTTGCTTCAGTAGGTTCATTTGTAGTTTTAGTCCCATATTCAGTATAGATGCGCTGCATATTTCACATTTAAACGAATTTCATCACTTGGCCCGAGTCATGATCGAAGCGCATACCTGGCAGAGATAGGCTGTAGGTCGAGCACTCAAAAACGAAACCCTTAGTTTGTACCAATACTGGTTCGGAGATCCAGTAACAGATATCTAAATGGCGTGATTGCGGTCAGTTATGCAAAATTACAGGACAGCCTTCTCGATAAATAGTTCCATCTTTCGCCGCTAGGATCTCTGGCGGCTTTGTGTATGTGTAGGTACCTGGTGACGAAAGTGGGAACTACTAAGAACTTGCCCAGCCTGCAGCGTGTCATATTCATTACATTTCCTTACTGGGCTTTTCTTTTCTTGAGACGCTACGCAAGTATTTCATCACTTCGCGCGAGTCATGTTATGAGTTGACAGAGTGTACAGATAGGATGTAGGTCGAGTGCAAATTCACAAAATTCAGAATTTTGTGCAAGTTATGTTTAGACCTATACTCAGAACAGATAAGACCTATGTCGTATGTAAATACAAAAAATTTCATTACTTCAAGTGGAATTTTCCAGGCATTATTTGTCTCTGTTCAGCTGTATGTCAAGAGTTAAAACACTTCTTGCTTCGGTTGGATTAAATCAAGTTTGTAGCCCACATTCAGCACAGTTGAGTTGCTATTCTATCGTAAGTATACGATTTTCATGACTTTTCGAGACAAATAAACTAATTTGTTCACATCGTGCGAATGGTGTGCTTCAGTCTTTATTTAGCATAGATCTGCTGGTCGTTGAGCAGGAAAGTACCAATGATTTGATTTAGCACATGTATCAACACTATAAACCTACTTGTCGAAAGTCATAAAGCGTTTTATTCAGTTGGCTCAAGTAATAATTGGTGTTCAATTTCTGCAAATATAGATATAGGTCGAGCTCTTATACACGAATTTCTCAGTAGGAGCAATTCATATTACGAAATGAAATGCCGCACAGGTTATCTGATGGCGAACATCATTACTCTTTTTATGTGGTTTGTTGCTACCCATGCTTTAAATACACGTAAGCTAATTGAGTCCGTCGCCCCTTGTCATAGATTTGTAGTGAGAATCAGATACCTAAATGGCGTGGAATGGGTAAGGTCTTCAACATTACTGGACAGCCTTCTCAACAAATAGTTCCAACATTCGCCGCTAGGAGCTCTGGCTTCTAGGAGGCCTTGGAAGTGCCTGGCAACGAAAGAGGCTACTACCAAGTACTTGCCCAGGTTGCAGCTTGTCAGATCCACAACGTTCTCTTGACTAGGCTTTTCGTCATGCCAAACTGGGCTGAGGTATATACTAACGAATGAACCTAAATGTCGAGCCACATCACTTAGCGCGATTCACGTTTCGAGCACAAATACTGTACAGATGGGCTCTTGTTCTCGTGCAAACACCCGAATTTCAAAATTATGTGCAATATATTTAGAATAGATAAGAAATATGTCGAACGGCATACACAATTTTCATCACTTTGTGTGTGATTTTTCGATAGATGCGTTTTCCACAGATCGATGCGTTACGACACGACTACCGGCAGATGGAGTAAGGCATGTATGTAGCTCATTTTCAGTACAGTTAAGAAACAAGTCTTTCGTAATTATACCAAATTCATCACTTGTCCAAACTCATGTTTTTGGACTAACGTCTTTAAAGACTGTTTTTATATAGAATTACACTTAACGTATTTCATCATTTGTAGCGCCAAATGTTACGAACACATTCTCAGCACATATAAGAAATAAAAACAAAAGAATAAATACCAGTCGCTTCAGTAGTTTCAATTCTAGTTTCAATCCCATATTCAGTATAGATACGCTGGATGTTGTTCGCATATAAGAGGTTTTCATCATTTGGCCCGAGTCATGATCCAAGTGCATACACGTTTGAGATAGTCTGTAGGTCGACCACTCTGATACGTAACACACTACTTTGTACCTATACAGGTTCGGAGATCCAGAAAAAGATTCCTAAATTGCGTGAAAGCGGTCATTTATACAAAATTACAGTACAGACTTCTCGTCATATAGTTCCATCTTTTGCCGCTAGGGTCTCTGGCGTCTTTGCACATGTGGAGGCACCTTGTGACTAAAGTGGGATCTACTAAGAACTTGCCCACTCTTCAGCGTGTCATATACATAACCTTTCCTAACTAGGCTTTTCTTCATGCCGAACTGGCATAATGAATGTACCAAAATGTTGAGACGCTATGCACGTATTTCATCACTTAGGGCGAGTCATGTTTCGGGTTGAGAGAGTGTACAGGTAGAAAGTAGGTAATGCAGAATTTTGTGCAAGTTGTTTTTGGACCTTATAATCAGAACAGATAGGACATATGTCGGATATAAATACAGGAATTTCATTACTTCAAGTGGAATTTTACAGGCATTATTCGTCTCAGATCGGCTGGATGTCAAGAACCAATCACTTCTTGCTTCGGTTGGAGTAAGTCAAGTTCGTAACCCATATTCGGCCGAGTTAAGATGTTTTCTTTCGTAATTATACGATTATCATGAATTTTCGAGTACAAATAAACGAATTTGATCTTTTCGTGCGATTGGAGGCTTCATCTTTTTTCAGCATAGATATGTTTGTGTTTGAACACAAAAGTGCAAAGGATTTGAAGTGGCACGTGCGTAACCACTATTAAGCTTCTTGTCGAAGTTTATAAAAGGTTTAATTCAGTTGGCTAACGTAATAATTGGTGTTCATTTCCTGCAAAGAGAGATTTAGGTCGAGCGCCAATACACGAATTTCTTCCGTTGGCGCAATTCATGTTACGAAATAAAATGCAGCACTGTAAATCTTATGGGAGACCATCATTACTATTGTTATGTGGTTTGTTGCAACTGATGCTTTGAATACACATAAGCTAACCGTGTACATTTTCATTTTTCATAGATTTGTTGCTAGAAACAGTTCAATAAAGCGTGGAAGGTGTAAGGTATTCAACATTACAGGACAGCCTTCTCGACAAATAGTTCCAACTTTCGCCGCTAGGAGCTCTGGCGTCTAGGCGTACTTGGAGGCGCCTCGCAACGAAAGTGGGAACTACCAAGAACTTGCCCAGGTTGCAGCGTGTCACATCCATAACGTTCTCCTGACTGGGCTTTTCGTCATGCCTAACTGGTCTGAGATATATACTAATGAATGAATCTAAATGTCGGGCCCCATTAACTTGGCGCGAGTCATGTTTCGAGCTCAAATACTGTACAGATAGGCTTTAGGTCGCGTGCTAACACCCGAATTTCAGAATTAAGTGC
>Ga0268261_10000346_pt1 | contig 28834 bp, 32 predicted proteins | sample TergutNc150P1_FD_190353 | JGI IMG/M metagenome (GOLD analysis project Ga0268261, IMG submission 190353) | Nasutitermes corniger P1 segment gut microbial community from laboratory colony in Florida, USA - Nc150 P1 (SPAdes) (version 2) | ecosystem: Host-associated > Arthropoda: Insects >... | reverse complement strand
CCCGAATTCTGGAGTACGGCCCACCGCCAACACGCCCTGGGCGTTATCGCTGATGGAACTAATGACTTCATCAGTGGCTAGAGTAAGCTGAACTATTGGTTTTCCGAAAGGCTTAAGGTCCCGTTCGTTGAAGCCTTCTAACAACCCGGTGATGTGGGAGTGGCGTTCGGCGGCATCTGGGGTCAAATAAAGCGTTTCGATTTTTTCCGGCGAGGTGGCCAGGGCTGAAAAGACGGAGTTGGGGCCTTCAATCAGAAACAGCCCATTGCGTTTGCGGGCGCTAGCTTGTTGCAGCGAGCGGTACCGCTTGACCCGGTCGGCATTTACATTGTCGAAGACCACGTTCCGACTATAACGCCAAAACCCGCCATCCACTGGATGACGGGTTGCATTCGGCTCCGGGGTTTCGACAGGCTCAACCGCCGGAAGGATTAGGCGGCTACCTTGGGTGCGTTTACGTCTGAAGGGAGGGCAGCCTTGGCGGCGGCGACTAAGCTATTGAAGGCTGGCAGGTCGTTTACGGCCAACTCGGCCAACATGCGGCGATCTACCTCGATCTCGGCGAGCTTGAGGCCCTGGATCAAACGGTTGTAGGTCAGACCTTCAGCGCGAGCAGCAGCGTTGATGCGCTGGATCCACAGCTTGCGGAAGTCGCCCTTCTTAACCTTGCGGTCACGGTAGGCGTATACTAATGAATGGGTTACTTGCTCTTTAGCCTTGCGGTAAAGGCGTGAGCGCTGGCCGCGGTAACCGCTAGCCCGCTCTAAAGTAGTGCGACGTTTCTTCGCGGCGTTGACAGCCCTTTTTACGCGTGCCACGTTTGCTCCTTATGTTAAATCTTTTAAGTTTTTCAGATCCTGCGTTCTTCGTCGCTGGCGCTCCTAGCCGCAGGATGACGGTGTGGTTTGAAACCCTGCGCTTAGTCGCACGATGTGTACTTGCCGCAGGATGACGGGGTGGGTGGGGTGTTATTAGCGACCGAGCAGCTTCTTGACGCGCTTTACGTCAGCTTTGGTTACTACTTGGTCTTGATTCAAGCGACGAGCGCGGCGGCTGGACTTGTTCTCATTGAGGTGGCGACCATAGGCTTGCTCACGCATGAGTTTGCCGGTGCCGGTTACCCGGAAACGCTTTTTGGTGCCCGAGTGGGTTTTGTGCTTCGGCATGTGCCGATCTCCTTTTCAGTTCGGTTCTCCCTAGATTCTGCGATCTTTGGCGCTAACGCACCTTGCCGCAGAATGACAGGAAAGCTCGTGGGGTTTACAGGTGGGAAAGTCTTTATCCAGCGTCTACGGCTTCAGTTTGGCCAGTGACCGCTTGGGCCTCTGAAACTAGTTCAGTGCCCGTTACTACGGGGATAGAGCCGGTTTCAGTTTGCTTGCGGCGTTCCGATTTGGTTAGGCGCGAGGCGTTGATTTCTTGCGCGCGCTTGCGCTGTTCAGAAACAGCTTCAGCTTTGCGGCGAACCGGGCCGAGCACCATCGTCATGTTGCGTCCGTCTTGCTTAGGCATGGATTCAACAGTGCCGAACTGGGCTACATCCTCAGCGAGGCGTTGCAGCAAGCGGGTGCCCATTTCGGGGCGGGACTGCTCGCGGCCGCGGAACATGATCATAACCTTGACCTTGTCGCCGCCATTGAGGAACTTAACTACGGAAGCTTTTTTGGTTTCGTAATCGTGATCATCAATTTTGAGGCGGAAACGCATCTCTTTGAGTACGGTGTTGGCCTGGTTGCGGCGCGCTTCACGGGCCTTCATATCGGCTTCATACTTGAATTTGCCATAGTCCATGAGCTTGCAAACCGGAGGTTTGGCTTCAGGCGCTACTTCAACCAGATCAAGTTCGGCATCCTGGGCCAACCGCAGCGCAACCGACGTGGCGACAACGCCGACCTGCTCCCCGTCGGGTCCGATGAGCCGGACCTCGGCAACGCGGATCCGGTCGTTTATCCGTGGTTCGGTGATGGCTAGCTCCTTAAAGTTTGGCCGACGTTGGCACAACAGAACTAAGCTCATCGCAAATAAAGCTCTGGCCGATGCCGCTACATAGCATCAAGGCGCAAGCCTTTAAAGCGAACAAACCATGCCCCTGTTACGTACGGTTATGCACGATGTCGGAACCAATGGTGGGAACTTATTCCTCTTGTGCTCCGCGCAGATTGCTGCGCAGAAGGTTCGGCAAATAAACGTTACCACAAAGCACAGGATAGAGCCAAACTCAGTCCGTGGTTTCGGGACGCTATCGCTCCTCAACCGACGGATGATGCGACATTTAGGGCTTGAGGTAGAGTGAACGCGCCAGCGTATAGGGCTTTACCGACGATGGCGCCCTCTACACCATCGGGCACCAGGGCGGTGAGGGCATCAATGTCATTTAAGTTGGAGATGCCACCACTGGCTACCACGGGGGCGTCGGTTTTGGCGCAAACTTGTTTTAGCAGTTCAAGGTTGGGGCCTTGCAGGGTGCCGTCTTTAGTGACATCGGTGACTACGTAACGCGCGCAACCGGCTTTGTTGAGGCGGTCCAGGGTTTCCCATAAGTCACCACCTTCCTTGACCCAACCCCGCGCAGCTAGCGTAGTGCCGCGCACGTCTAGGCCCACGGCGATTTTGTCGCCATACTTTTTGATGACTTGTTCGGTCCACTCGGGGTTTTCCAACGCGGCAGTGCCAAGGTTTACCCTAGTGGCACCGCTACTCAACGCCCGTTCTAGGCTGGCATCATCGCGGATGCCGCCGCTGATTTCAACTTTGGTATTGCCGCCCGATGCCGCCACAACTTGTTTCACTACCTCGGCTAACAGCTCGGTGTTGGCACCTTTTCCAAACGCCGCATCCAAATCCACTAAGTGAATCCACTCGGCACCCTGGTTTACCCAATCCAGTGCCACTTGCACTGGGTCATCGCCGTACTCGGTTTGTGAGCCAGCCTCGCCTTGCACCAGGCGCACGGCTTTGCCATTCATCACGTCAACGGCGGGCAACAGTTCCAGTTTGGGCATGACAAGACTCTAGACTAACTCGATATCGTTTTTGAGGTTCTGCGCTCTTCGTCGCACGGCGCAGGCTCCGCCTGCCGCTTCGCTCACCTGGCTCCTTGCCGCAGAATGACGCGTGGGGGTTGCCGGGGCGCGAATGACGAGGAAGGCTATTTTCCTTTGCGGTGACGGGCGATTTTGGAGAGCCACATCATAGCTTTAGTTCGGGATACGCCTACGGAGGAAACGGCGCCGGGGATGGCATCGGGGAGGACTGCGGAGATGATGAGGTCTTCAACTACGCCGCTGGCCCCGGCCACCACCAAACCAGCGGGAACCTCTTGCGGGGGTTGGCTCCCTAAGTAACGCACTGCATTTAATTGCCCGGTGGCTTTGGTCATTAGCAACAATGGAAATGAGGGCAGCAACCCGGATAAGGCTTGGACGGCTTTTTCGGGGGCGTCGCCCTTGGTGTTTTTTATGACGGCCACCGCGCCACTCGGGTTGGGAACGGCGGTGGCATCCAGCCCCACCAATGCGCACGCGGCCGCGAGAGCCTTCGCATCTGCTACCGGCGTCAAAATGAAAGCCAGTTCCACGGCGTCGCCCGTGATCGCGGCCAGTTCGGCATCCATGTCAATCGCGGTGGGTGCAGGTACAGCAGGGACAAAGTCCGCCAGGCTGTTATGCGGAACCTCTTCACCCAGCACGTTTTCCAACTCCTCTGCCAAGGAGTTTTCCGGCGGTGTGCCGCCAAAGCCGGTCGGTGAAACGCGTGGCGCCTCATCTACTCCCGGTGGGACTAATGTGTTGGCGGGTGGGCCACCCGTGTTGCCTTTGGCAATCCAATCTGGGTCATCCCATTGAGTACCATCTGGGTCTTCATGGTGGATGGCGGGCGGCAGGGTATCTAGCTCGGATAAGTCATCGGGCACCACAAAATCGTCCGGGACCTCGTAATCCAAACCACTCAGGTCCTCATCGGGGAACATTTTGGATTCACTGGCACCGTTGGTGCCATCAGGCGGGGTTTCACCATCGGGCGGTTCCGGGAAATCAGGAGTTAGCGTCATTGCAATTCACCCTTCTACTTCACCATTCCATCTGGCGCCAGTTACAGCGCGCCCTTGGTTGACGGGATGCCAGTTACGCGCGGATCAAGTGCGATGGCGGCGCGTAAGGCCCGGGCCACGGCTTTGAACTCGGCCTCGGCGATGTGGTGCGGGTCGCGCCCACTTAAAACTTTCAGATGCAAGCAAATGCCTGCATTGGTGGCGAAGCTCTGAAAAACATGATCAACTAACGATCCGGTGAAGTTGCCGCCAATGCGGTGAAATTCAAAGCCTGCTGGTTCGCCATCGTGCGCAAAATAAGGGCGGCCTGAAATATCTACGACGGCCAAAGCCAGCGCCTCATCGAGCGGCGCGTAGGCATCGCCGTAACGGGAAATCCCGGCGCGATCACCCAAAGCCTCATTTAGCACTTTGCCCAGCACTATCGCCACATCTTCTACTACGTGGTGCGCGTCAATATCAGTATCACCACTGGCTTTGACCGTTAAATCAATCAGCGAATGTTTGCCGAGTGCGGTGAGCATGTGGTCATAAAAAGGCACGGTGGTATCAATGTTGGTAGCCCCGGTGCCATCCAGGTTCACCTCCACATAAACGTCAGACTCGCTAGTCTGCCGGTGTAACGATGCCATACGCGCCATGTTGCTCCAATGTATTTCGCGCCTTTATTGCTGCGGTCTAGTTTGTTATGACAATACTAATGCCAAGCCTAGATTCTGCGACTACGCGCAGAATGACAGTAAATTAGTTGTAACGAACACACTCAGCCGAGCAGCTGCGCAGTTTCCAGGATTTTGGTGAGCGATTTTTTGAACGCCTCAGTTTCGGATTCGGAACCGACGGTGACGCGCAGCCAACCGGGCGGGCCCACCTCGCGGATCAGTACGCCATCGTCCGTTAGTTGCTGCCACACCCGATGGCGGTCGGTGAAGCGGCCAAACATGACGAAGTTGGCGTCGGAAGGGGTGGTTACGATGCTAATGTGCCGTGGTTTCGAGACGGCACTATGTGCCTCCTCAAACGACGGGTGTTGCGCTTCAGATGGCTGGCCGGTTTGCTGGGAAAGCCAGTGGGCCAGGGCATCACGGCGGTCGCGGATTTCGGCGACTTGGGCTTGCATTTCGGCGGCGTGGCCCAGCGCCGCGATGGCGCTCGCTTGAGTGATGGCCGAGAGGTGGTAGGGCAGGCGCACTATGCGTAACGCATTGATGAGTTCCGGGCTGGCGGCCAGGTAACCCAGGCGGAGGCCAGCAGCGCCAAAGGCTTTCGACATCGTGCGGCTCACTGCCAAGTTAGGGTGTTGCGGCAATAGCTCCAGAGCGCTGGGGGTGCCTTGCCTGCGGAATTCGCCGTAGGCTTCATCAACGATAACGATGGGGTGGGCGCCAGCTGATTGTTCAGTTTCAGTACCAGGCACGATGATGGAATTGGCAGCATTGAGAATGGTTGCTATTTCCTTTAAGGTCAGCGCTGTGCCGGTAGGGTTATTGGGGCTGCACAAAATAATGATTGAGGGCGCTAATTCTTTTATCGCGGAAATGGCCGATGGCAAATCAATGCTGAAATCACTATTGCGCGCGATGGTGTGCCAATTAGTGAAAGTGTCGCGGGCATATTCGGGGTACATGGAATACGTGGGCGCAAAAGTCAGGGCGGTGCGGCCAGGCCCGCCAAAGGCTTGGAATAAATGCTGCATAACCTCATTGGAACCATTTGCGGCCCAAATGTTTTCTGGTTTTAATGCGGCGGCGCCCTTCAAATGCGATTCATTATTTAGGTAATTAGCTAAGGCAGCGCGCAGTTCATCAAAATCCCGGTCCGGGTAGCGGTTTAGGTCACGGGCAGCTTCAGCAACGGCTTTTAGTATGGATTCTACTACCGCTAGCGGTGGCGGGTATGGGAACTCGTTGACATTTAAGCGCACAGGCAAATCTAGTTGCGGGGCACCATAAGGCTCTAGGCCCGCTAAGTCCGCCCGGATTGGCAAGTTCACGTTTTCCATCATCGCCGAATCATACGTTAAATAAGTGCTGGCGCTTGTGAGATTCTGCGATCTGCAGCCTACGGCCTTGCCGCAGAATGACGATTAAGGTTGTGATCCTTCTAGGGATATGGCGGTGAGGTAGCCACGGTGGTTGAATACTTCGTTGCTGCAGTCAACATCGTGCGTTTTTGGGTCTTTAATATTGGAGCCAACTAGGCCGAACGGGGTGGCGCCGCCCTCCGCGATGCGATATAAGGTGGAGAGTACGGAATCGTGTTTAGAGTAGTAGTTCCACACGCCATCGGTTACGGCCTCAGTGAGTTTATCCCATTTTGGGTCTTGGCTAATTGCGGCACCAATCAGGTGCAGGGATTCGATTTTGTCCGTTACGCCCTGTTGCGCCAAGGTTAACGCTGCCGTGGCCATCACCCGGGCACCTAGGGAAAACCCGGCCAGGATAAATTTTTCCCCATCGGGCGTATTTTTGATTGCTTCCGCGAGCGCCTTACCAGTATCAGTAGCGCGCTGCTTAGCGGTGCCCCACTTGATGGGGGCTTCGAGCACTACCGCCGGTACTGGAAGGTCAATTTTCTCGCCATTGCGTAGCGCAGCTATTGGTTTGAGTATTTGGCGCTTGGCTTCGGCTAGCAATTTGTTTGGGTCGCCGCCGGTATCGAGGAAATTCTCCAACGGCTTTAATGATTCAAGAACTTGGGCTTCCCAACGAATCCGCGATACGGGATGTTCGGGGTAACGTTCGGTGATGGGGCGTTTCCAGCGATCCCAGCCGGTTACCGATTGGCTCAAAAACCCGTTAGCCAACAACACCCGCGCACCGCTGCCCTGCCGCAACTGTTGCACCGAGACGCCCGGCACGTCCACCTCAAGCGTGGCCCCGCTGCGATACTCCCCCATGCCGCCTTAGTTTAGCAGCAGCGATGGCTAGATTCTGCGTTCTGCGTAGCTTCGCTACTTGCCGCAGAATGACAGGGTGGGGAATTTGGGGTGAGCTAGGGATGGTAGGCACGACCAAAGCGGCATTCAAAAACGGTAATTTCGCGTGAGATTGGGATGAGTGGCCAGGCGCGACGCAGCGAAGTGGGCCCGGTGCACCTTGTGCGCCGCTAATCCGGCACAGTGCCCATGAGGCGAGGAAGCAACGCAGCCAATCGCCCAAGGTCACCGAAATTAAGGATGCCAGATTGAATCGGAGGGCGTAAACTCCCCCGGAGCGTTATTTTCGGTACCACGCAGGATGCCGGGCGAGATCGGTTCGCCGGTCACGGGGTCAGGCGTGCCCCAGAATTCCCAGTGCCACGGCTCGGGCAAGCGACCGCCACGGCGAGCCCACTCAGGGTGAATCCAGCCAAAAGCGGGGGCGTTTTCTTGCATCCAGCGGTGTTGCGGCGTGCCAAAGCGGTTAATGCCGCCAGTGAAGTCTACGGCGATACCCCAACCGTGGTTGGAGGTACCAGGGGTGGCGGCCCACATGCCGGAACGGGCCCGGGCTTGCACCTGCCCCGCGAAGGTGCGGTAGGTGCTGCTGATCGGCATATCCATGCCAAACTCAAGGCGGTATGCCTCATTGAGCCGCTCCAACTGCGTTGCAGCATCGGGGCGCAGCATGTGGTTAGGCAACCAAGATAGGTTTTGCAGCAAGTGTTCGGGTAACCGACCATTCGCTTCGCCAGCAGTAGAGTAGGCGTAAAGCTCATGCAGGCGAGCACCATCAGCCTGCGCTTCAGCAGCCAGCACCGAAATAGCTTCGGCAGCGGTCAGGGCCCGTGGCTCCATTACCGGAATTGGGAATTCCGCCTCCAGCACGGCGTTTTCTACGCGCTCAGTCGCGTTACGAATAATTTCATCAGCAATTTCAGCGATTTCAGCCGGGTCTTGCGGCAGTGCCAGTTCGTAATCGTCGCTGACCTCGGCCACCTCTTGGGCTGCCGCATCGGGCACGGTTTGCACCGCTAAGTCGGATTCAGCGGGCGCGGGTTCGGCCACGGCCAAGCCAAAAACATCAATTGCTACCGGTTCCGCCGCATCGTCGGCCAACTCAACGCTGGCTTCGGGCTCATAAGCAGAGAGAGCCAGTAGCACTTCAACTGCGCGGTCATAGTCGCCTTCGCTGATGGCTTGGAGCACATCGAGGGCTTCGCGCAGGTCAGTGCGGGCAGCCTGAATTTCATCAATGAGTTCAGGAGTAGCGCGGCGCTCGCTCACCAGCAGCAACTCGGCGGCAGTGAGGGCGTTGATGGCAGCGTCCAGGGTTTCGGTATCGGCAAACTCCAAAGTGTCGCCCAAAACGTCAGTTAAGCCAACCCGAGAAGAGGCCCGCGAGGCAGCCACATCACTGCGGCCCAGCAGCACGTCCCCGCTGTAGACGTCAATGGCGATGGCGTGGGCTTCGACGATGGCGGACTCCGCGAGTAACTCAACCTCTGCGGCCCCGCTCACGCTGCCACTCAAAGTGGCAATGGCAACCGTGGCAGCAACTGCGGCCACACTGGCGGTATGCAGGCTGCCCATTTGGCCGCGCTTTGCCGACTTAGCATTTTGATGTGCGGGGGCAGGGACGGGCTTAGTCAGCAATTCTGCCCATTCATCCACCGAGGTGTGGCGGAGCGGATTCGCGCCGACGATGGCGGGCTGCGCGTTGGCAATCACTACGTCAAAATCAGCCGGGGTAAAATCTGCGGCTTTAGATTCTGGTGACGCCGAGTCCGCGTGCGATGCAGCATCGTGGGTATTTGTTACGACTGAAACTGCGGGTGCCTCAATTGGGCTTTCGGCATTTAGGTTCTCTTGGGAAGCCATGGCAGCGCGGCGCGCTCTCTGGTATTCGGCACGAGTCTGCAACTGGGCCGCCCTTCCCTTGTAGGAATCCAACAATTTATCGCCAGTGAAAATTAGCTCCCAACAAGGTAGCCGCTAACTAGGGCCGGAAACAAGCCGCTGGCGCGCCAGTGTGGCGTGCTCTGACCGATTTAGTTTAATCTAAAAACAAATTGTTAGCGACGCCACACCTTGGGATCTGCGCCAAGCTTGGCGGTTTCCGACTGGTGCCCTGCGTGTTTTCCGCAACTGGCCTGCGTGCCAACGTGGGGATGTTTCAGCGATGTCACGTAATCGCAATTTGTCTGGTGGGTGGCTCACATTGGGCGGCCCGTTGTCGCTGTATTGTGCTCAGAAGCGCTGCGCTACGGCCTCGCCATGGGCCGGTAAATCTTCATTATTGGCCACAGCAACAATGCGGTCTTTCAACTCGTTGAGTGCCGGTTCGGTGTATTCGATAAAGTCCACCGCTTTGAGAAAGCTCAACACATTGAGCGCGCTGGCAAACCGAGCCGTGCCGCCCGTGGGCAGCACGTGGTTGGAGCCTGCCATGTAATCCCCCAAGCTGACCGGGGACCACTCCCCCACGAAAATTGCCCCGGCATTGCGCACCCTATCCGCCCATTGCGGCGCGTTTTCGGTGTGGATTTCAAGGTGTTCCGCCCCGTAAGCATCAACTACCTTGAGCCCTTGTTCTAGATCATCTACCAGCACTAAGGCGGATTGCGGGCCGCTGAGGGCGGTTTGGACTCGTTGGGTATGCTTAGTGTTTTGCACCATCGTAGGTAAAATTGCTTCAACTTGGGCGACCAGTTCTGCGCTTGGCGTTACCAACACCGACCCAGCCAAGGGGTCATGTTCAGCTTGGCTAATTAAGTCAAGGACAATGTGTTTGGGGTTAGCGCTGTGATCTGCCAAGATGCCGATTTCGGTGGGGCCAGCTTCGGCGTCGATGCCTACCACCCCGTTTACCAGACGTTTTGCCGTGGCCACATAAATGTTGCCCGGACCGGTAATCACATCCACTGGCTCACACAAAGTTTCACCATCCTGCGGCTGGCTCCCTGCTGCACCGTAGGCAAACATGGCGATGGCTTGCGCGCCGCCTACCGAATACACCTCATCCACGCCCAGTAACTCTGCCGCTGCCAAGATGGTGGGATGCGGCAGGCCATTATGTTCTTTTTGCGGCGGGCTGGTTAGCGCAATTGATTCCACCCCCGCAGCCTGGGCAGTTACCACGTTCATAATCACCGAACTGGGGTAAACGGCCAGGCCACCCGGGGCATATAGGCCCACGCGCTCTACTGGAATATACTTTTGCCGCACGATGGCGCCATCGGCGAGTTTGGTAACGTGGGGTTTAGGAACTTGATCCTCATGGACTTTTCTGACACGTATGATCGCTTCTTCTAGCCCAGCGCGCACCATGGGGTCTAGGTTGGCTAAAGCCTCAGTCATCTTTTGCTTAGGCACTTTTAAGTGTTCCGGGCGCACGCCATCAAACTTCTCGGCAATATCCCGCAGCGCTGCCGCGCCACGTCCACGCACGTCTTCCACGATGGGGGCCACGGCGGCCACGGCATCGTTAATGCTCACCTCGGCCCGGGGCACTGCCTGTTGCAGCTCACGGCGGCTTAGTTGTTGGCCGCGCAAGTCAATCCGTCGCATCACACACATCACTCTACGGCCCCTACCGGACAATCTGGTTTCAAACCCAATAGGCGTCAGATTGGGTGCAGATGCCAGGAAGAGCATGAGCGACGTGGAGGTGGACTCCACAAGCGGGTGCGATGACGCCGCAGATGCGCCTAAGGTGGCGCTTATTGCAGAGTGGTGGGTGCGATGCAGTTGATACCTAGAATGGCTTTGACATCGGAATAGAGTTCTGGGGTTTTGTTGACTCGGTATTTGTCACCCGCTTGCACGGTGATGCGCTTGCCGTTTTCTACCAAAATTACGCGCACTGGCGTGGTGCCTTGGTGGTTGGTTAAGACGTTTTTCAGCCTGCCTAAGGTTGCCTCATTTAGGCGATTGGGCGGTAATGATAATGACACTGGTGCTGATTCCAATACTGAGAGATCAGGGATGGAAACATCCGAAGGCCGGATTGATGCCACCTCGTCGCGGCGTTGAATTTTACCCGTTACCGCGATAATCGCATCAGGTTTAAGCGATGGGCCAAACTTCAAATACGATTCGCCAAAGAATGACATTTCAATTGAACCAGTAATATCTTCTAATTGCACTATCGCATATTGGTTGCCGCTCTTAGAAACCCGTACTTGCACCGAAGTAATCAAACCGGCAATTTTCACTTGAGAATTATCCGGGTGATCAAAATGGCCATCTTCATCGCCGGTATCATTCATTAGGGCTGCCACGGTAACGTCCGAGGCCGCAAACAAGACTGGCTCCAGCCCGGAAAGTGGATGGTCAGAAACATAAAGGCCCAACATTTCGCGTTCAAAGCCTAATTTGGTGGTTTTATCCCAGTCTGGTAAATCGGGGACTTTGATGGTTATCCCAGCACCCCCTTCCGCTGCTTCCAGATCAGCAAATAAGCTAAAAATACCTTCGGATTCCAGCTTCTTGGAAGCTGTTACCTCATCTAGCGCCGCCTCATGGATAGCGTGAATAGAGCGCCGGGTAGCTCCCAGCGAATCAAAAGCTCCCGCCTTAATAAGGGACTCAATAGTGCGTTTATTACAAACCGCTACCGGCACTTTACTCAGGAAATCAGAGAAGGAAGTGAAAGCACCTTTTTCATTACGGGCCGCGACAATCGCTTCAACTACAGCTTCACCAACATTACGAATACCGCCTAAACCAAAGCGGATGTCATCACCGACGGCCGTGAATTTATTAACCGAAGTATTAACATCTGGCGGCAATACGGTCAAATTCATGCGGCGACATTCATTCAAATATAAAGCCAATTTGGTTTTATCATCCTTGGCAGATTGCAACGTCGCCGCCATGTATTCGGTAGGGTAATTAGCCTTTAGGTAAGCGGTCCAAAACGCCACTACGCCATAACCGGCTGAGTGCGCTTTGTTAAAGGCATAGCCAGCAAAGGGAACTAGCGTATCCCAAACGGCTTGGATGGCTTGGTCGCTATAACCGCGCTCCCGTGCGCCCGCTTGGAAGGGCACAAATTCTTTTGCCAGAATCTCGGGCTTCTTTTTACCCATTGCGCGCCGTAACAAGTCGGCTTGGCCCAGGCTATACCCGGCCAGGATTTGGGCTGCACGCTGCACCTGTTCTTGATAAACAATTAAGCCATAAGTGGTGTCCAGAATTTCGGCCAGTGGTTTTTCCAATTCCGGGTGAATTGGCGTGATTTCTTGTAACTTGTTTTTCCGCTTGGCATAGTTGGTATGAGAATCCATACCCATAGGGCCGGGGCGGTAAAGGGCAATAACGGCGGAAATGTCCTCAAAGTTATCGGGCTTCATGGCGCGGAGTAGATTTCGCATAGCCGTACCATCAAGTTGGAACACGCCTAAGGTATCGCCCCTGGAAAGCAATTCATAAGTGGCTTTATCATCCAGCGGGGCTTTTTCGATCTCTACCGCCGGTTTACCGTTTTTAACAATGTTTTCTAAGGCATCGTCAATGATGGCCAGGTTTTTTAGGCCCAAAAAGTCCATTTTGATTAGGCCCAGATTTTCACAAGTGGGGTAATCAAATTGGGTGATGATTGCCCCATCTTGCGGGCGCTTCATTACTGGGATTACGTCAGTCAGGGGCGCGCTGGACATAATTACCGCGCAAGCATGTACGCCCCACTGCCGCTTTAGACCCTCAATACTTTGGGCTAATTCGCTGACCCGGCTAGCCTCTGGGTCAGTTTCAATAATTTCGCGTAATTCAGCCGCTTCAGAATAGCGTTCATTTTCCGGGTCAAAAACTTGGGCCAGGGACATATCATGGCCCTGCACCGGATCTGGCATGGCTTTGGTGAGCTTTTCCCCCATGGAATAGGGCAAATCCAGTAAGCGGGCTGAGTCTTTGAGAGCGTTTTTGGCCTTAATGGTTCCGTAAGTAACAACTTGGGCAACCCGGTCGGTGCCGTATTTTTGCGAGACGTAATCCATTACCTCGCCCCGGCGGCGGTCATCAAAGTCTACGTCCACGTCAGGCATGGAAACACGTTCGGGGTTTAGGAAGCGTTCAAAAATTAGGCCGTGTTGTAGCGGATCCAACTCGGTAATGCCCATGGCGTAGGCCACCATCGAACCGGCGGCTGAACCACGGCCTGGCCCCACCCGAATGCCTTGCGCACGGGCCCAGCCAATAAAGTCAGCTACAATTAAGAAGTAACCGGGGAACCCCATTTGCACAATTACGTCAGTTTCATATTTAGCCTGAGCGCGCACATCATCGGGAATACCATCGGGATAACGGCGGTTTAGCCCCCGTTCAATTTCTTTAACAAAGAAACTTACTTCATCTTCACCAGCCGGGACTGGGAAGTGCGGCATATAGTTAGCGCCTTCGGCTACGGTTTCAAAAGTTACTTCGCATTGTTCCGCAATCAATAAGGTATTAGCTAAGGCTTCCGGGTGATCCGGAAATACCTTTGCCATCTCAGCAGCGGACTTTACGTAATAACCGGCACCATCAAATTTGAAGCGATTTGGATCATTTAATTTTGATCCAGAGTTCAGCGCCAATAAAGCCTCTTGCGCCCCGGCATCATCTTGCTTTACATAATGTAGGTCATTGGTAGCCACTAACGGGGCGTTAATATCTTTAGCTAATTTGAGTAAATCATTAGTAACGCGTTTTTCAATTTCGATGTTGTGGTCCATCAGTTCCACAAAAAAGCTATCTTTACCAAAAATGTCTTGGAATTCCCCGGCCGACCTTACAGCCTCATCGTACTGGCCGAGCCTCAAGTGAGTTTGCACCTCACCCGAGGGGCAGCCGGTGGTGGCGATTAGACCCTCACTGTAACGGTGCAACAATTCGCGGTCCATGCGCGGCCACTTGCCCCATTGGCCCTCGAGTGAAGCGAGCGACCCAGCTCGGAACAAGTTGTGCATGCCAGTATTGTTTTTGGCCCACATCGTCATGTGGGTGTAGCTGCCGCCAGCCGAGACATCATCTTCTTTGTTTATTGGGCGGCCATCTGGCAGCGTGGGGCCGAAAAACACGCGCTTTTGTTCTTGGCGAGTGGTACCAGGGGTTAGGTACGCCTCGATGCCGACGATAGGCTTAACGCCTTCTTTTTTGGCTTTCTCCCAAAACTCATACGCACCAAATAGGTAACCATGATCCGTGATGGCAACAGCCTTTTGCTCTTGCTTAGCAACCTCGTTGACCAGGTCAGAAATGCGCGCAGCGCCATCCAACATCGAATAATCGGTGTGAACATGCAGGTGAACAAACTCTGGCTGATTCGGCATCGCGCGCTCCGTCATCGTCGTAAATCTCATCAACGTTATTTGGCGTAAGCATAGGTGGCCTATCCGACAATTTGCGGCATCGTTGACGCCTCGCACGTAGCCCCGCGTGTCGGTAAATTTCTGCCACGTAGCTTCGGAAGTTGTCCATCAAAAAAGCGGACGATGGCGGTCTGAAAAAAATTTTCGCGACGCACTGTGACCTAAGTAGCATTTTGTCCGTGGGATGGTGCAAAGTTGCGCACATGATAGCTGCGAAGTTGCCCGTGATTTTAGAGTCGGAGAACAGCGAGTTAGCGGTGGCGCTGCTCAGAGACTATTTTGCCCCGCCAGATGGCCGCGGCTCGGATTTCCGTGGCGCACAGTTTGAGCGCCTGGGGCGCAAGTGGAACGATGCGCGCTACGCCAACCAGATTACCGCCTCGGACATTGTGGCTCTGAACGCTTTGGGCGTTGAGGTGCCCGGTGATGTTTCCATCTCACTGCTCGGCCCAGACACTGAGCCAGTCAGTAAGTTGCTGGAACAAGTGCCATTTGAATTAGACCTATGGGATGCCACTGATGCCCAGTTGGCCGCCCACAGCCCCGCCCGTGAGTTGTGGAGCTACCTGCGGCGCCCTGGCTTTGGCCAAACTGCCACCGGCAAGTTGATGGCTCGTAAGCGTGCCCGCCTAGTTCCCGTTTACGACCCGATTATTGGCGCCGAACTCGGCCTCAAGAACCCTGGCGCACACTGGGAAGTTATGCGTAACCTGCTCAACGAGAAAGTTGGGCCTAACGGCATCCCGCTGCATGAGCACCTGGTTGAATTGGGCAAGAAAGCTGGCCTGGACACCGAGTTGGTGACCCCGTTGCGCATCTTCGATGTAGCAGTTTGGTACTTTGGCAACCCCAAGTTGGCCAAGCGCGTGGCTTGGGTGGCGCAAGATCACGGCGCCAAGGTGCCGGAGCGCGAACCATTCGGAGCTCCCCCCGAGGATTATTAAAAGCTGAAAGCCCGGTCGAATGGCCGGGCTTTTTTATGCATCAATCCTACTGGCGTCGATGGCATTGGCTCCGTTGATGATGAACTGGCGGCGGGGTGGGACCTCGCTGCCCATTAACAGGTCAAAGATGCGCTCGGCAGCGTTGGCATCAGCGGCAGTGACCCGGCGCAAAAGGCGGTGTTTGGGATCCATGGTGGTTTCAGCTAATTGGTCAGCATCCATTTCACCTAAACCTTTATAACGTTGGATGTCTTCTTTATATTTGCGGCCTGATTTATTTAGGGCTTTGAGCTTGTTGTTCAAATCGGCATCTGAGAAAGTGTAAATGTATTCTTTATCGCGGCTCCGGTTACCATAAACCTCAATGCGGTGCAGCGGCGGCACAGCCGCATAAACTCGACCATGTTCTACTAAGGGGCGCATATAGCGATAAAACAAAGTAAGCAATAAGGTTCGAATGTGCGCACCATCCACATCGGCATCCGTCATTAACACGATTTTGCCATAACGCGCCGCATCTAAATCAAAAGAACGCCCAGACCCAGCGCCGATAACTTGGATAATTGAGGCACATTCGGCATTGCTCAACATGTCCGAAATGGAAGCCTTTTGCACGTTAAGGATTTTGCCTCGGATGGGCAATAAAGCTTGGAAGTCTGAAGAACGCGCTAGTTTGGCGGTGCCGAGGGCCGAATCGCCTTCCACGATAAACAACTCCGTATCGGCCACATCGTCACTGCGGCAATCAACTAACTTAGCTGGCAGGGATGAAGACTCTAAAGCATTTTTACGGCGAGATATTTCTTTAGTTTTGCGGGCACTCACCCGCGCGCGCATTTCAGAAACAATCTTTTCCAGTAATAACGCGCTTTGCGCTTTTTCATCGCGCTTGGTGGAATTCAAGATGGCGTTAAGTTGATCTTCTACCACCCCTGCGACTATGGCGCGCACCGGCGCGGTACCTAATACCTCTTTGGTTTGGCCCTCAAATTGGGGTTCCGCTAAGCGCACCGTTACCACGGCGGTGAGGCCCGCCATCACATCATCTTTTTCTACCTTTTCGGTACCATCTTTGGCGGTTATTTTTAAGCGCCGCGCATTAGCATCAATGGCTTTACGAATAACTTTGACTAAACCTTGTTCAAAACCGGAAAGGTGGGTGCCACCTTTGGGGGTAGAAATGATATTCACAAAACTGCGCACATCGGTTTCATAACCAATGCCCCAGCGCAGAGCAACTTCGACCTGACATTCGCGTTCTACTTCACGCGGAGCCAGGTGGCCTTTGTCATCCAAAACGGGCACCGTTTCAGTGAAGGTTTTAGTACCGCTGAGCACCCAAGTATCGGTGACCGGGCTATCTTGTGCCAAGAACTCCACAAAGTCTTTAGCGCCGCCATCGTACTCAAATTCTTCGGTGACTGGACCCTCAGCGCCGGGGGTACCGGGCAGGCCGCGCTCATCAGTGACGGAAATGTTGAGGCCAGGCACCAAAAACGTGGTTTGGCGCACGCGCTGAATCAACTCGTCATAATTGAATGTCGCGGTTGCCAAGAAGATTTGGCGGTCCGCCCAGTAACGCACGCGAGTGCCAGTCACGCCGCGTTTGGTGGTGCCGATTACGGTCAGCGTGGAGTTGTCAGTGAATGGCATAAAATGGGCATCGGGGTTGGGGCCACTTTCGGCATCGGTAAAAATGCCCGGTTCGCCCCGGCTGAAGGTCATGGCGTAAGTTTTGCCGCCGCGATCCACTTCAACATCGAGCCGCGATGACAAAGCGTTCACCACCGACGCGCCCACGCCATGCAACCCGCCGGAAGCGCCGTAACTGCCCCCGCCGAACTTGCCGCCTGCGTGCAGGCGCGTGAAAACTACCTCAACGCCGGTTAGTCCGGTTTTTGGTTCCACATCGACCGGGATACCGCGCCCATCATCGGCCACGGTTACCGAGCTGTCGGCATGCAAAGTGATGCGAATGTGTTTGCAGAACCCAGCCAGGGCCTCATCTACCGAGTTGTCGATAATTTCCCACAGACAGTGCATCAGACCGCGCGAGTCCGTGGTGCCGATGTACATGCCGGGTCGTTTGCGCACCGCCTCCAAGCCCTCTAGGACCGAGAGGTGCCTGGCCGAATATTCGCCGGGGCCTGACGCGGAGTTGGCTTGGTTCACGCGTTCACCTTAGTTCATACCGGGCGCCCGATGGTGTAAGCCGACGCGGCATATCCGCATGATGGCGGGGATTATGGGCGCCAAATCCTGGCCATTACGCGGTATTTTTGTTCAGCGGTGAGCGAAAACACAGTGCTCCAGGGAATGTAGCGGGGCGAAAAGTGGTTTCATTTAGTTATGACCGTTGCATTTGCTGAACCAACCGCATCCGCCAAACTCGCTGTTAATAGCTTAACGGCTCTGGATCGCTGCGACCGCTGCAACGCGCAAGCATATGTTCGCGTGACTTTGCCTAAGGGCGAATTGCTGTTCTGCGGGCACCATGCTCGCGCGCATGCTCCCGCCTACCAAGGCATCGCACTATCCATCCACGATGAGAGCGAACGCCTCTACGCCAAGTAGTTCGGAGTGTTTGGGCGGTCTGCTGTGTTGTCACCGCCCGCTCGTGGAGTGTATCTCCACGTGGCTCAGGTTCCGCCTGGCGGCCCATCCCAATCACACACGAACTGCTGACAAACCTGGCCTCGGAGTAATCCGGTGCTTTTTCGTGTCGGAAGACTACTACGCGTGAATACTTAGCCGCACTGACCAAGTTGCTAGACAATCCCAGGGAGATTTTTGCTAGCCAATGCCGAAGCCAGCCTCAGAGGTCAAAGCGGCTAGCTTCAGTGGTGCCATCATCACCACTCAGTAGCGGGAATCGGGTTGTTGCCAGCCTTGGCCGTAGTCCTCGTTAGGATTCTGCTGCCAGGGCTGGTCACCTCGGAAATAGTGGAGTTCCGCCTCAAGCTGGGCGGCATATGCGTCCCGGTATTCGGGTGAATTTTGTACCGCGTGGGCACGATTGAACGCTGAGCGACCAATCAGCCCGATACCTAAGCCGAATGGTATGCCGGTCAGGAACCACAAAAAGCCTGGCCGGTACTGGCCAACAACGTTTGAATCGGTGGGGTTTACCCGCATCTCACGAATATCACCGATATGTGGGTGCGGGTACGAGCAGATTGATGATGTGTACTCGCGGTGCTGTCCATCAATCATAAAACTGAATGTTGGCGCCATCGAACCGCGATTACCACAAGACCGAAGATCAGTAACTGTGGCCTCGATTGCTGGCCAATTTGCTCGCCACATTCCGGATAGACCGATACCTAGCCCGGTGAACAACAGCCCGAATAGCAGCGTGAACAAGGCAAAAAACCGGTTACCGGCTTGGCGGAATGACAGGCGCGAATTGTTGCGCACGCGCACGCCGTTTGGTGACCAGACCTCGCTCACGTATTCGACTCTAGACCAATTTTCAAGTTTTTTTACGCAACTGCCTTCCTGCGGTCAGTACTAAGTAGGAAGGCAGTTTTTGCGTTTCTACCCAAAAAACCGAGACGGAGGCAATGATGGATGATTTACAAAAGCAGCGGGTTAAGATATTGCGCCAACAGGGGCGCAGTTATGCCAAGGTGGCTGCGGCGCTTGGTTTGAACACGAATTCGGTTAAGTCGTTTTGCCAGCGCAACGGTATAGGCCACACCGGAGCAGGCAGGTGAAATGGTAGGTAGCTTTCTCTGAGTCGGTGAGCCGCTTTGCCCGTAACACCGTTGCAGAAAGAAAACATCTGGACTTTTGATCGTAATACCGCCGACTTTCTGACTAAGAAGCGAGTTCTTCGAAAGCGCGATGGTGCTTTTTGAGGTACTTTGTCGCTGCCGCCACAACTTCATCATCAGATGCAATTGTGTCCCCAGTATGGTCTTGGCTGGCTGCTTTGACCTCAGCAAACTCCATCACCAGATACTTCGGCTGGTTGTTGCGCATTATGACCACTGCGCCACGGTCATCTACCATGCGGGTAACCCTAGAGAAATTCTGGTTGGCCTCAGTCAGTGAAACGAGGCTATCGGTATCAACTAACATTTCAACTCCAATCTAGGATGATTCTAGCCGAGGGTGACTATTCGGTTACCCCAGCCAGGGTAGTAAAGTAGAAGAACCTCGTCGCCAAGGTCGAAAATTCGCCGTTCCCGTTGGGTGATATCAAACTGCGCCAGCCTGTTCCGCCAATCGGGACAGCGGATAATCACTTTAATGATTTCTGGGATGACGATGCCGCAGATTGGTTCCACAGTCAAGCATTGCCATTAGTTGAATTGGTGGTGGGTGCCGAGGCTATTGATGCGATGCTGGATCGGATTTGTGTGGAGGCGACTTGGGAAGCTGACGCCTTTATTATTGGCCGAGATATTTCAGCCGAGCGCAGCAGCGCGGCCCGGGAGCGGAATTCGCAAATGTACGCGCGTGGGGTTAAGTCACGGGCAATTTACTTAACCAAGTTCCGTGACGAACCAGCGATTTTGGAGCATGTGATGTGGGGCATTGGGTGTAACGATGAAGTATCCGCGTACACCGCACCTGGCCTGGTCGCCGAGCATGACTTTGGATGACAAGAAAATTTCTGTCACCGGATTGGCGTATTTGCAATCTGGCATCGAACTGGTGGTGACCGAAAAGATGGATGGCGGCAACATCACCCTGTCCCGCGATGGCATCCACGCCCGCTCAGAGACCAGCCGCCTTGGCCCATATGAAACGCGCGCAATTACGCGGTTTAAAGAATTCCAATATGATATTCCCGATGGTATTTCCATTTCGGCAGAAAGTTTATGGGCTAAACGTTCGGTGAGCTATCAGAACCTGCCCGATGTGTTTCTGGTGTTCGGTGTTTGGGATGGTGACATGTTACTTAGCTGGGATGAGACGGTTGATTAAGCAGATTTGCTCGGCTTACCAGTGGTGCCTCTGCTTTATCGAGGTAATGATTTCGATGCTGCAACGAGCGCCTGGTTTCAGCTACGCGAACCGGGTAGTTCAGAGGGATTTGTAATCCGGGATGCCGTTTACCAGTGCAATCACAAATGGGAGGGCGACCAGAAATGCGGCACACCCACCTCACCGAAGAAACCATTAAACGCGAATACCTCGCCGCACTCAACAAGCTACTGGGTAACCGTAAGGAGATTTTCGCTAACCTGCGGGATATCAAGGCTGAGTTGTTTGATGGCATTCAGTTGGAGGCGAGCGGGCTGATCTGCAATCCGAGCTGGCCGTGGTGGCCGAGCTAATCCAAAAAACGTTGCCCGCTTCCGCCAGCGTCGTTCAAGACGGTGAACGCCAGAAACAGTTGGATGCGCTGATAGGCCGGTTCGATGCCGCTAAAGCCCGTATCGCCGAAATCACCGACACCATCACCAGCCGCAACAGCCGCCGCGACAAACTAGACAATTTCATCCGCGAGCTTGCAAAACAGCCAGACCTAATCAGCGAATGGGACGACCGCCTCTGGGTCACGTTGGTAGACCACGCAGCCGCATACACGCACACCGACCTGCGGTTTACATTTAAGGACGGCACCGAAATCCCGGCAGGGTAACTGATGGTTCCGGTGCCGCTACCTGTGAGGCTAGAATCGGGTAAACTGGCCTCATGAGTTTGATTGAGGAAGCCACGGCTAGGGTTCGGCTGCCCCAGCCGAATATTTTTGGGGGCGGTGAAATCGCACAAGCGGCAGCCCGTGCTGAGTTGAAACAAGCCGAATTCATTCGCGCGGTCGCTGCTACCAACTGGGATACCTCTGATAATGAGGCTCATGCGTGGGATGATGCAACTCTAGCATCTGGCCTAGACCCGTGGGAGCCAAAATAGTGTCCGTTCGAGCGGGCAACGTTTACTACCCAACCTTGACCCGGCAAAGGGAACCGAACAAAAAGGCGAAAGGCCAGTCCTAGTGGTCAATGTGGTTTCGCTAGGGCCACGCGCTATCGTGGTTCCGCTGACCACCAGCATCCGAAACTGGGCTACCCGAATCCGAGTCTCAATCCACGGCATCACCTCGGAGGCAATGTGCGAGCAAGTCCGCACGATTGATGTTTCCCGGCTAGACGATAACCTTTATGGCCGGGTTGACGGTGCCAAACTTCAAGAAGTGCAACAAACAATTGCCCGCTTAGTCGGCGTTTACTAGGCACCAGCCAATAGCGCTCGGCTTTACTGGCAAAACCATGATTGTTATTCCCACAGGTCTTGCACGACGAATTCTCCGACGATATCGTGCAAATCCACATCGGTAATAGGGATGTCTACGTCTCTGAAAACTGACTTCCGCACTCTATAAAGCCCCGGTTGAAGTGGTGCAGCGACCTGCCAATTTATGGTCATAGGATATGACTCTCCTGGAGCAATACCATATCGGATTGCGGTGAAAACGGCTTCACTGTGCCAAGGAACTGTGCGCCAGTTTGTGCCATCCCAAACTTCAATAATGAATTCTTCTCCAGCGGTGATTGCATATTCAGAATCATTATGAATTTCCGCGTAAATCCCAGGAGGGTTCCGCTCGGCGATATTTAGTTTGAGAGTTACCTTACCGTCAAGTGTCGGCTGGATGTGTAGCGGCGATGCAATCTGGAAGGTGGCTGAATTAGCTGGTGGTTCTGGAACCCAAACCTGATCCTCGCCAGGAGTTTGGGTTGTTAATGACGGCGTACTGGGTGCAGCGGTATTCGTGTTACACCCCGTTAGTGCAAAAGTGATTCCTAGTAAGATAGCCGCTTGTACGAATAATTTTGCCATAAATCAATAGTGCGCCCGGCATTGGCCTGGTTCTACTTGAAGAACGATAAATGAAATATTGCAACTAAACCGATGTCTAAATGCAACGATATTGCAACGGGTGTTGAAGCAACCTTTTCCAGAAATGCCAAGTCGGACAATAGTTCAACGCGATCTCACGGCTCCCGCTTCCAGCGTAACGGAGTTTCGCAGCGCGTCCATTTGTTCTGGTAAACTCAGTATATGAGTGTTGCCCAGCCGCTACCCGCGGATTAGTGACTCTGTGCCCAGTATCGACCGGATTAAGAGTTGGACTGGAACCGAGTTACGGGCTAGTTTGGTTCTATCCAAGGAAAATACGCCTCGGGGCCGCGCTGAAGCGCAAATGTGGGAAGACCGCCGACTGGAAACCCTCCGCGACATTCATGAGAGCAATGCTGCATACAGTGGTAGCGACCCGGCTGATGTGGCGTTGGCGCGGTCATTGTTTCAATGAAAGCACTTATTCTTGATAGCGAAGCAATCAGTCAATTAGCCAGAGGTAAATCTGGGCGCGCGAAAACTCTGTACGCCGAAGCCGTAGCCAATAGCGTGCTGGTTGCCGTTCCCGCTGCCGTGCTGGCGAGCAGTTCAGGGGCGGCCAACACGACCAAGTGCTGCAATCATTTCTGGCCCGAAATGGGCGCCCCCAGTACTAGCGGGCGTTGATTATCTGTCGGCACATGCTCATGTTACGTTGTTTCGGCGCCTACCATGCACGCATTTCCGCTTAGCTCTTACGAAGTTCCTGCAGTTGCAGGAACAACGCTTGATTACCGATGCGGTTATGAAGTTAAGTGGAATCAGCAGTTGAAGTTGGGAGCTAAGAATGAAATTTCGTAGGAGCGCGCTCGTGGTTCCGGTAAGCATCGGGTTACTCGTCGCGAGCGGGTGCGCTGCCTTCAATGCTGGGCATCTGGCGCCTGCGCCTACTGGAATACAACTTGAGGCATCCCCATTAGACAAATGGCTGTATTTCAGACCGGGAGGCCCGGAAGATCAACAGCGGGAGGCTGATGCGCTCCGCGCGCGGTTTGACCAGATGCGAATGCAGTGTATGCACGATGCTGGTTTCCAATGGCTACCTCACGTTTTCGATGACGAAGGCAATTCTATTGATGATCCGCGCCAAACCGAGTATATGGATAACCTGTCCGATGCTGAACTTGAGGCGTGGTGGGGAGCGTTCTGGGGGCCAGACTTCGAGCAAGACGAGGCCGGAAACTATATCTGGGATTTTGACCGCGCCGGGTGCAACGGTCAGGCGGACTACCTTATGGAACAAGAACAATCCAGGCTCTACAATGAGTTCGCCCCGCTTTGGGAAGCCGTTGAAGAGTTTTATTCAAACTTGCTGGCCAGCCCCGAGTTTGTGGCGTTAGATAGCGATTGGTCTTACTGTATGGCCTCGGCTGGGCATCCAAACCTTATCCGCCCAGAGGCTATCCAAACGGTTGAAACTGCAGTCACCGAATCGGAACTTGCTGACCTGAACTGCCAAATCACCACCGATTACGAGAACCGTGTCAGAGAAATTGTGTTCGATGCTGAAAACCAATTTATTAGAGACCACAAAACCGAGCTAGAAGCACTACGCTCTGCCGCCGAGCAAGGGAGTTAGAGAAAAATGTCAAACCTGGCAAAAACTATTATCACCAAATCGCAGAAATTGCGGCGATATGGCTTCCGGCTGTTGCTCAGTCCGATTGCAATATGAGCCATCTTGTTTCTCTTACGATGGGTTATTCCTAATCCGGAAGTAATGGGCTTCGCGCTTGAAACCTATTTGATGACACTTATGCCTATGTCAGTAATCGCTGGCATAGTGTTACTGTTTATTGCAAGCCGTCGTCGAAAAGAAACGGAAAGCTGAGCATGGGTGAATGCAGGAATTTGCGAACCGTTGTAGCTGCACTCTCTGGCATCGCGCTCGCAGTTTCGGCTGGTGGATGTACCAATTCATCCGTTACCGAACAGACTCTTGATTCCGGTCTAAACGGCGATGACGCCAAAGTTTCCGCGCCTCCACGTCAGCGCGGGCCGGTAACAGAATTGGTGGATTCCCTGTGGGGAACGGGCTTATCCCCGGAGGAACAGGCGCGGCAGATGGAGTCAGAAACCTTGCGGCAAGAAGAGGTAACTGCCCACTGTATGCGGGATGCCGGATTCGAGTACGTTCCAAATCCTCAAGCAAATTTCATCTCAAATAGCGACCCCACCTTGTTCAGATGGGATGACCGCGATTGGATTGCGCAATGGGGTTATGCCATTGTCTCAACGCCTCTTCCTGACCCGAACTATGCAGAACCATCAGCCCCAGAAGTTGTAAACCCAAATTGGGTGACGATGGAGACTTTAAGTGAAGCTGAGCTAGCAGCTTGGCAGCTTGCCTATTGGGGTGTCGATGATGATAACCCCGGTTGCATGCAACTTGGGTCGCTAGCGGTGGATACCGTTATCGGGCGGCGCATTGAAGTGGCTGAGGAATTCCGCCCGCTACTGGAATCATTTGGGCAATTACGCGGTGCCGTAGATGAAGGACCCGAGTTCGCTGCGATTCATCGTGATTGGGCCTATTGTATGGCCGATGCCGGTTACGGGGGCCTGGAATGGCAATGGGAAGCTCGGAGTCAGTTAGATGATTGGTTGGTTGAAGCTGGGCTTAATAATGAGTCACTGGGGTGGCTCCCGCGCACCTCTGATATTACTGCGATGACCGAGCGCGAGATATCACTTGCGCTTGCAGATTTTGACTGTCGAATAACAACTGAATTTCAAACTCGGCTAGATACACTTGAAATCGAATTTGAAACCCAGTTTGCAAATGATAACCATGCTGCGTTTTGTGCCTTCCGCAGCGCCATCGAACAACTAGATGGTTAAGTTTGCACACAGCAAATGGCTGGTCTTGCACACAGCCGATGGAATTTTGCACAGAGGCCGCACACAGCGCGGATCTCGTGCGGCAAGCAAATATTTGTTGGTTTATGTGTAGCGGACAAGGCGGCTGATAACAGTGCGGCATTGTTGGATGTAACTTATGTGTTTGGCGCTGTTATCGCCGACAAATACAGTTTGCTTTTACTGCCCTTGACCTGCTAGTTTATGAATTTGCACCCAGGCAACGAATTTTGCACCCAGCGGCACTACGCGGCTAAGGAATTATCTAATTGTATTAGACTTCGGATTCTTATTTCTATTTTCATAATACGGTTGATACAACTTCATAATTCCATTTTGGAAACCGGCTAAGGGTGCAAAAATCATTCGAGTGGTGCATTTCCTATTGTGCCCATCGTGCCCATAAAAATAGCATAAACTAATTCTTGGATAAAGGGTAATTTCAAAGCTCAATAACTTCAAGCTCTCCAATAACGGCGGCAAAGTCCGCGATGTTTCGGGTAGCCAGCACTAAGCCGTTGGCCAATGCGGTAGCGGCTATCATCATATCAATCCGACGGTTGCGCGTTAACGCCCGGCCACGAGAAACCGCCGTTGCACAAATCTTTTGATAGGCCGCAAGCTCAGCCTCGCCGAATGGTAGTCCCTCACCTAACGCTTCGCGTAATTCAGATAAACGCAAAATGGTTTCAGCAGAACGCACAGGGTCACTGGAAAACCGGCCCTCCGACAATTCGGCATAACATAGCGCCGAGGTGCAGAGTTTTACGTCATCTCGGGTATCGGCTGGCAGTTTAGAGAAATCTGGCGTGCCAATCAATAAATTGGTATCCAGCAGAAGCGTGGTCATTCTGCGATAAACCCAGACGAATCGCGGCCAGCCTCAACAATCGCCAGTAGTTCCTGCTTGGTTTCATCAGACATAGGCGTCTGCCACGGAACCAACCCAACCCGGCCAAGCGGCACACCTATTCCACTTTTCGACGAGGACGCCCGTGTTAAAATCACGCCTGTGTCCCGACCGTGCACAGTAACCTGAAACTCATCATCACCATCCTGTACAGCCCGGACATACCGTGAGGCGTTCTGCTGCAAATCCCGCAACCCAATCGCAGTAACCATACTAACTAGCGTAGCACAAAGGCAGGCCAATAGGCTGACCGAATTCAGATTGATCTCGATCAGCCGATGGTCAAGAGTTCGCTGGCATCAAGACCTGACAACCGACGAGTTAACTGCGTTGTTCGGCTGCCAATCTCAGCGCCTCTAGCGCAGCGTGATTATCGTCGATAAACTGCAACTCCGCCTCCGTCCGGCGGAAATTTTCGCGAGCTTCGTAGTCGACTTCTGCCCGGCAGTCGAAGTCAGCGAGCGCCAGATTAATTTCACGCTCTAACATCGACGCAGTATCCTCTGCCGAATGCTGAACGATTGTTCCAATTGGCCTCCATTCGTCCCGAATTTGGGTCTCAGGGGCGCTGGGCCATGGGCTGGTAGGATCAACGCGTCGTTCGAAACCCGGGAACCCACTATTAGCCATGCAGGCGGCCCAATCGGTTTCCCAGCCTCCTACTTCGCTGCGTAGTTGGCTTCTCATGGTAGCGATTGCATCGAACAGCGGCGCAAATTCTTCGGACTCCTCTAGCCCTTGCAGCGATTCATCCGATATCCGTAAAGATGCTTGGCCTTGACAACCGCTAACCTCGGCAAGCTCGCGGGCGCTCCACCCATCGGGTACGTTGCAAATGGATGCTCCTTGTCCCGATTGCGTTACGACGCCCCACTCTTCACAGGGAGGCCCAGATAATGCGCGGTGAAAAGCATCAAGTTCGGCCGCGCTAAGGGTATGTGCCGCCGTTTGCGTTCCCTCAACGGGAAATATGACGAGTTCCGCGCCACGAACGACACCGTAACCCCATTGCGCTACCCATTCACGATCGTTAGGATGCAATTCCTGTGAAGAAAAGGTTCCCCCGAATGAAACACCAGGAATATTTTCTGGATCATATTCGAATCCGGCATCATGCATGCACTGCGTGATTAGAGCCTCACTGCGTTGCCGAATTTCCTCTTGCATCCGTTTTTGAATTTCTGGCGATAAGCTGGTACCCCACACTAACCCGAGATAGTTATCTAGAGGGAATCGAGCGGGGCTTTCAGTGCTGGAATCGGCTGCCAATTCAGAACCGGAAAGGGCTGGGGGTTTCGCAGCCGGGCTGCATGCTCCGACTGCGAACACCATAAAGCTAGCAGCAATGAGATTCTTCGCTTTATTGCGGATTCCACTTATTGCATTGCTCGTTAACATTTGAGTGTGGATTGATTCCAGGGTGTTATACCGGCCAGGGCCAAGTTAAATCGGTAGGGCTGATTCCCATGTAAATGCCGTATAGGTAGGCGAGTAGGTGTGACACCGGGTTCTCCTTTGATGTGGGTGACGGGTTCAACTGGATTCGCTTCCGGGGTTAGTGGCTGCTTATCTGGTTGTGTGAAATAGTGTGCCGGGCGCTTGGGGAGCCGTGCAAACTCGGCCAACTTGAATTTGTCGATTTTGGCAGGAACCTGCCTAACCTAAATCTGGTCTAAACTGGCATCGAAGCGATGACCGCTTTGCAAATGGAACCGGGAGTAAGCGCGATGGTGGTGTGTGATTTGACAGTGTTGGGATTTCACGATAGTTTTCGGCGCGGACAATCTTGTAATGGCCCTGTGATTCTAAACATTTTCGCTGGCCAGGCCGGTTTTCGCCAACCATTCCATCGCTCGCAACTCTCACCGGCAATCGAGCATGATAATGCCCAGACACGCGGCGCCGATACCAATCAATATCCGCCAAAAACGCACCGTTTATTTTCGTGTTTTTTGGCGCAACCTGAGTACCGCGCACAAATTAGGCCGCCCTCATGGTAAGAAATCGCCTTATCCAGATTGTTGAAGGCCCTGAGGCTGTGGATGATGCCATCCAAAAGTTTGGTTCCAGCACGCGGTATGAAGTTTGCTCTTTCGTAACCGGAGCTATGCCATCCGCAGCACGGTTGCGGAAGGCACGGGAGAACAATAGCGAACTCTACGGGCGGAACGTCGGCTCACGGACAATCTATCTCGCCGAGGTAAGGCAGCACGAGGGCGTTCAAGAACATATCGAATGGTTAAACGACCACGGTTCTGAAGTTCGGACACTACCTTATCTGCCCACTCAGATGTTAATTTCCGATGCGGCGACTGCGATCTTACCCATGTTTTCCAAATCAGATGCGCGCGCCATAGTTATCCACCGGGAAGCAAGTGCGGTACGGGCATTCCAAGCATTATTTGAACTCAATTGGATAGCAGCATCTCCACTAGGACGAATCTTTGACAAAAAGGGTGAACTATTATCCGCTGAAGATCGGGCCGTACTTGAGATGCTCTCCATCGGCCACATTGACAAAGAAATATGTGCATCTTTGAGAAGAGGCGAACGGACGGTTGCGAGGTCAATTGCCAACCTAATGTCCCGGCTCAATGCTAAGACTCGTTTCGCTGCTGGTGTTCAGGCTGCGAAACGTAACTGGGTTTAGCTCGCCTTGATTTCCGTGCCGTCTTTGAATGTGAACCTAATATCGGTGTGCGAGTGGGCGGTGGCGTAATCCACCAGGGTTACCCACAATCGTTCGTCCCATTCGGTTATCACATCCGGTTGCTGGGCCAGTTCGGTGAGGAACGTATCTAGTTTGTCGCGCCGGGTGATACGGACCGGGTTTTACGGAGGCTCAATCCTTTGAGAGGATGAGACTCATGGCTTCAATTGTGAAGTATCCTGATGAGATGAAAGAACGCGCGGTTCGCCTGGTAAACGAAGCGTTGGAATCGG